>Ga0193726_1000100_pt1 | contig 142696 bp, 118 predicted proteins | sample H2c1metaG_FD_144928 | JGI IMG/M metagenome (GOLD analysis project Ga0193726, IMG submission 144928) | Soil microbial communities from a riparian zone of the East river system, Colorado, United States - H2c1 | ecosystem: Environmental > Terrestrial > Soil > Riparian zone | place: USA: East...
GTCCCACTTGCTCCGGCTATTGTTAAACCTGCAGGTGAGGCTGTATAGCTACCGCCGCCTGTTCCACTATGTGTTACGGATGCCGTTGCTAAACTTGTACAATACGGACCCGCATAACTTATCGTTGCGGCAGGTAAAGTTGTTATTGTTACTGTGGTCGTTGCTGTCTGAGGTATTGTACAAGCTCCGACTACTGCCATTGTATAGGTTACCGTGTAAGTACCACCTGTACTAGTTGATGGTGTAATTGTTCCACTTGCTCCGGCTATTGTTAGGCCGGCTGGTGATGATGTATAGGTGCCACCCGGTGTTCCCGTTTGTGTTACTGGTGCTGAGGCCACAGTTGTACAATATGGAACCGCATAACTTATTGTTGCTGCCGGCAAAGTTGTTATCGTTACTGTTGTGGTTGCTGTTTGTAATGTACAACCACCGCCTGCTGCCATCGTATAGGTAACTGTATATGTGCCACCTGTACTGCTTGATGGCGTAATTGTTCCACTCGCTCCGGCTATCGTTAAGCCTGCTGACGAGGCAGAGTATGTTCCTCCCGGTGTACCGGTTTGTGTCACGGCTGCTGTTGCTACACTTGTACAATATGGACCCGCATAACTTATTGTGGCTGCAGGTATTACTGTTATCGTTACTGTGGTTGTTGCTGTCTGTGGTACGGTACAACCACCAGTCACCGGAATAGTATAAGTGACAGTATATGTACCAGGTGTACTGCTTGATGGTGTTAATGTTCCACTTGCACCAGCTATTGTTAAACCCGCTGGTGATGCTGTATACGTTCCACCAATTGTACCAGTACGAGTAACCGACGCAGTTGCAAGACTTGTACAATATGGACCCGTATAACTTATTGTTGCTGCAGGTAATACCGTTATCGTTACTGTGGTCGTTGCTGTTTGTAATGCACAACCACTTCCGGCCGGCATTGTATAGGTTACTGTATAAGTACCTCCTGTACTGCTTGATGGTGTGATCGTTCCACTTGCTCCGGCTATTGTTAAGCCTGCCGGTGATGATGTATAGGTGCCACCCGGTGTTCCGGTCTGTGTTACCGCGGCTGTTGCTACACTTGTACAATATGGACCCGCATAACTTATTGTTGCTGCTGGTAAAGTTGTTATCGTTACTGTGGTCGTTGCTGTCTGTATTGCGCAGCCTCCTGTTGCGGCTAATGTATAGGTAACTGTATAAGTTCCACCAGTACTGGATGATGGTGTGATAGTGCCGTTTACTCCATTGATCGTTAAACCTGCTGGTGCAGCTGCATATGCGCCTCCCGGTGTACCCGTTTGTGTTACTGAGGCTGGTGCGGCACTGGTACAATATGGCCCCCCATAACTTATGGTCGCACCCGGTATTGTTGTTATGATTACTGTCGTTGTCGCTGTCTGAACTGCGCAGCCTCCAGCAGCCGCCATCGTATACGTTACTGTGTAAGTGCCGGCAGTACTACTTGAAGGTGTGATCGTTCCTGTTGCACCCGCTATCGTTAAACCTGCTGACGAGGCAGTATAAGTACCGCCTATTATACCTGTTTGTGTTACAGGGGCCGTTGCAAGACTTTTACACAATGGGCTCGCGTAACTTATAGTAGCTGCTGGTAAAGTTGTTATTGTAACGGTTGTAGTTGCTGTCTGTGGTACTGTACAGGCTCCTACTACTGCCATTGTGTACGTTACTGTATAAGTGCCACCTGTACTGCTTGATGGTGTGACCGTTCCATTTGCTCCTGCTATTGTTAGGCCTGCTGGTGATGCTGTATATGTTCCACCTGCCGTGCCAGTACGAGTAACCGATGCTGTTGCAAGACTTGTACAATATGGACCCGCATAACTTATCGTGGCTGATGGTAAAGTTGTTATTGTTACCGTTGTGGTCGCTGTCTGTAATGCACAACCACCGCCTGCTGCCATCGTATACGTTACCGTATAAGTACCGCCTGTACTCGATGACGGCGTAATTGTTCCACTTGCTCCGGCTATCGTTAATCCTGCCGGTACAGCCGCGTATGTGCCACCTGGTGTTCCTGTTTGTGTTACAGGTTCTGCTATTGCATCGCTTGAACAATATGGACCTGCATAACTTATCGTTGCAGTCGGAATAACAGTTATTGTAACTGTTGTGGTTGCTGTTTGAATTGCGCAACCTCCAGTAGCAGCTATTGCATAGGTAACTGTATATGTTCCCGCCGTGCTACCAGATGGAGTTAACGCTCCCGTTCCACCAGCAATTGTTAATCCCACCGGAGTAGCTGAGTATGTTCCACCCGCAGTACCTGTTTGTGTTACTGATGCTGACGCAAGGCTTGTACAATATGGACCTGCATAACTTATCGTTGCAGTCGGAATAGCAGTTATTGTAACTGTTGTAGTTGCTGTTTGAACTGTGCAGCCTCCAGAGGCAGCTATTGTGTAAGTAACTGTATATGTTCCTGCAGTGCTACTTGATGGTGTTAATGTTCCTGTTCCGCCAGCAATCGTTAATCCCGCTGGAGTAGCTGAGTATGTTCCACCTGCTGCACCTGTTTGTGTTACTGATGCTGAAGCTAGACTTTTACAAAATGGACCTGCGTAACTTATCGTTGCTGATGGTAAAATTGTTACAATTACCCCAACACTAGCTGTATCTGAGCAACTTGTTGCTGGTATTACTCCCACAATATAATAAGTACCCGTAGTTGGTACAGCAGTTGGGGTAGACAGAGTTGTTGTAGCAGATGCATTGGTAAAATAACTAAATGTTTGACCTGCAGTACTACCACTTGTTACTGCTGCTACCGTTATATTTACAGTTGCCGGCGAACATACCGCAGCAGGGTTTGTTGTTATGAGGTTAGGCTTGGGGTTTATGGTTATGGTAACGGGTTGGATAGTATTACAACCAGTTGCCGTTACTGTTGCTTTTATATAATAAGTACCTCCCAGCGTTACTGCTGCAGGTGTACTTACAGGAGTAGTTGAAGCTCCTGGATCTGCCCAATAAGTGAGGACAGTTCCTGCAGGTAAAGTACTACCTGTCGTAACAGATGCGGCTGTTATATTTACGGTACTGGGCGAACATACAGCCGCAGGATTTGTTACGACTAATACAGGTGTGGGGTTAACTGTTACAACTTGTGGCGTTCTACCACTTTCGCATGTATTAGTTGTTTGTGTTACATAATAAGTCGTAGAGCCTGATGCTGACGTATTTGGTATAAAGGGATTAGATCCTACACCACCTGCGGCAGCTGTGTACCATAAGAAAGTTGCGCCGGCAACACCTGTGGCTGTTAAAGCCGGGCCGGCATCTAACTGACAATAAATTGCCGGCGAAACGGTTGGCACACTTGGATTTACATGCTGAACAGTAACACGTAAAGTATCATTACAATACGCAGTTCCCCATTGATATTTATAGACACCGGTAGCCGTAAATCCACTAATATTAGTATTGTTATTTGTGGGAAGAGATATTGTTGTTGTAGAAGGGTTGCCAGCAAGGGCAGTCCAGGTACCTGTACCTGTTGACGTAACTGGACTACTTGTGTTACTACATGGAATAGAGAAATCTGGCGTAATAACTCCGTTACTAGCTGTAAAATTAATATCATCCAATAAGTTACCAAATGAAAGATTGGGGCCAGTACTACTGACAGCATTAAAATAAAAAACTGTTTGCGTTTGACCCGGAGGAACAGTATAACTACCACTATAAAAACCCCATGCATTATTAGAATCTGATGCATACATTATAACATAAAAAGGGCCCCCCGGAGGACCCGCATATACATTCGCCACATCCCTACCATTTCTACCTCTGTGTGCAAAACTAAAATTAAAAGTAACGGGTGAAGGTGTATTGTAAGTTTGGTATAACGCCCCTGCAGTATTTGCATTTAATTCAACGAATTGATTTCCATCATACGACGGGACACCTAAAAACCCATTAGCCCAATATTCAATGTCATGATCCGGTTCTGTTGTTCGCCAGCCGGCAGTCAAGGTGTCAATATGATCTTGTTCACAATTTGAACATCCCATGTTTGGAAGTTCAAAAGACGGGTTAACGGTTGGAATAGAGCATTGCGCTTGCAAATGTTGGCTCATGCCTATTAAAGAAACTAAGACTATACAACAGATGTATATACTTTGTTTAGAATAATCTAAAATATATTTTAAGTTGATCCCAGGCTTCATTACTTAGTTAGTTTTAGTTCTACACCTATAATCACTGGCGAAAACCAGGTATCATATATGTTATCCTTAGAGATTAGTTATTTAAACAATTTGTTAATAACGTATTAATTATCAATAAATTTTACGAAGGGGGGATTAATTTTGATCAAAAAAGCAATTTTTAATCACTACCATGAAAGATTTCTCTGTAAAAAGACGGATATACCCTTAATTCCTTATTTGGAAAAACTAAAACTACGAAGAGGGAAAATGATGTTGCAACACTGTATGCTACGACAAGGTTAGTAGAGATTATTATCATGTGGTTAGTTTTGGTTTATCTAAAATATGGTGTTTTTTTTATAAATCCTTAAATTATTTTATAATTATTTTACTTTCCAGGATGCCTCTGCGATATAAATGAGCGAATAGTTTAGACAATATTAGTGCCTACCATAGATATAGATGCAACATGAGACGCCACCGCTGCCTGATGGTTAGTACAAAAAGGGAATCCAAAAAAAATGGCGCCTTACTGGTACAGTTAGGGGTAGTTTGGTGTAGAAAATATTACATTTATGATTCATTAACCTGTTGCCATTGCCTTTCTTACAAACAATATCACCTGAACAATTGAGTGACCCTGAACTGATAGCCGCTTTTAAAAAAAACGGTGACATAAAGTATGTAAGTAGTTTGTACTTACGCTATACGGAGCTTGTATACGGTGTTTGCCTTAAATATTTTAAAGATAGTGAACGAAGTAAAGACGCGGTAATGGATATTTTTGAAGAGTTATATAAAAAATTGGACCGGTACGAAATAGCAAATTTTAAAAGCTGGTTACATGTATTGGCAAAAAACCATTGTTTAATGCAGTTAAGAAGTCCGAAGAATATTACCAGCACTGAATTTAATGTGGATATTATGCAATCTGAACAAGAAACGCATCTGGAAGAAGAACACCTGGAAAAAGAAGCAAACTATACCAGGATGGAGCATTGTATCAGCAAGCTTCCTGAAGAACAAAGGCAAACTATCGAATTGTTTTATTTGCAAAGCAAATGCTACAATGATATCGTTTCCTTAACCGGGATCGAATGGAACAAAATAAGAAGCCATATTCAAAATGGGAGAAGAAATTTAAAAAAATGTATGGAAGAAGCAGTCAATGAATTGAAGAGTAAACGTTCACACACATAATGAAAGAAGAAAGCAAATATATTATATACAGCGCAGCTGATATCCATAAATACCTAACAGGTAAATTAACACCTGTAGAAATGCATGCCATGGAAAAAGCCGCATTAAATGACCCTTTCTTAGCCGACGCAATGGATGGCTTTGCGGCTTTCAAAAATGAAGAACAATTTACACGAACACAACATGACCTTCATCTACTAAAGAAAAAAATAACTGGCGCCAAATATCCTAAAGATAATACCTGGTGGAAAATTGCAGCCGCTGTTGTATTGTTAGTTGGCTCTTGTTTTACTTTTTATACAATAACTAATCATCGCGATAAACAAAAGCAAGCCGATATCTTACAACAACCTATTGTAAAAGCACCTGAGCCTAAAGATAGTCCTATCGTTAAGGAAACAATGGCAACTCCTGCTATGGCTCCTCTTGCTGCAAAGCCGGCAACGAAAATAAAATCAGCGAAGAAAAATGACGCTGCTGAAGTTGAATATGCAGATAGAGGTAATACATTGCAAAAGGAAACTACCTCGGACAATGCTACCGCTATTGCTCCTGTAAGTTCAAGTGAAAGTGATGAACAACAAGAAAATAGTTTTGCAAAAAAAAGAGTGCCCACTTTTGAAAGTAATAAGCTTGCTCTTACACCCAATAAAATATTATTAAGAACAGATACTTCAGGAAATAATAACAGGGCATCTAGCCGGGTAGAAATTTTATCTAAAAAAGAAGCCGAGCCTTTAATAGGCTGGGTTACTTATCTGCATTATCTAGAAACCCAACTCTCCTATTCTACTTATGATAATGGAAAACCTGTAACCGGAGAAATGATCATTGAGTTTAAAATAGATCCTAACTATTCTATCCCTGATAATTTCCAATTTGAAAAGTCTGTTGATGCTGATGTAAACAATGCCGTGAAGCAGGTGATCATTAACGGGCCGCAATGGAAAAAAAATGAAACCACTCCTACTATCGGAATAGTTAAATTAAAAATTATATTTTAATTTAACACATAATGCCTCTCTTTATTTATCTGATAATTAAATCTTCGTTCATATAATAATTAGATTCCATGTTTAAACATTAAATAAATTATATAACGCTGGCAGCATAATTATAAATGAGATAGTCTTTTATAGTAAATCATTATGCTATGAAACTAAAAATACCCTTATTTATTATTAGCTTTTTTATTTACACTTGTTCCTATTCGCAATTATGTTCAGGAAATACAAGCATTGTTTGGAAAGATGATTTTGGAAGCGGAGCTTCAATTGTTGGTCCGGCAAGCCCTGCTATCAATTCAGTGTATGCAGAACAAAATTATGGTGTTGGACCTGGAAGCTATTCTCTTGTAAATTATTTTAATTATCAAACCTGTTGTTGGTATAAGGTGATAGAAGATCATACACCCGGCGATACAGGTGGATATTTTTTAGTAGTAGATGGAGGAGGTGCTTCCAATTTTTATTCTTCGAAGGTTACAAATATATGCCCAAATACCACGTACACATTTTCTGCATGGGCCATGAATATGGATCTGCCTGCATTTCCTTCCAGCACTTCTTTTATATTTAAAATAACAGACCTTTCAGGAAATACGGTTGCTCAAATTAATACACCGATCATACCTGTACAATCTACTGCACCTCCTATCTGGGTAAATTTTGGAATAACATTTAATTCAGGAACTAATAGTACACTTATATTAAATGTTGAATTTAATTCCAATGGATATAATGATTTTGGATTTGATGATTTTGAATTCGGGCTTTGCGGACCAGCATTATCAATCTCAAATTCCACTAACGCTTGTCAGACACAAATCAATTTACAAACTACTGTAACTAACAATTACCCAAATCCTATTTATCAATGGTACAAACAAGACGCAAGCGGTGCATGGGTTACTATTTCAGGTGCCACTGGTATTAATTATGCCGACAATAATGTGTTAACTAATAATTGGTACAAAATAAGGGTTACGGATGGCGGTTCTGCTTGTTCATATGTAGAAGATTCAACACAGGTAACTACTAACCCTGTGCCAATAGTGATCAGCATCAGAGGAGATTCAGCTGTTTGCAAAGGATCAGCTTCAACATTTTCGGCTACCGGCGCAGACAGCTATACATGGTCTACCGGACAAACTGGTGATTCTATTTCTATAAACCCATCTTCTACTGAAACGTTTACGGTCACCGGCATTAAAGCTGGATGCCCATCTTCTCCTAAAAGTTTTACTGTAACTGTCATAAACCCAACTACAGCAAGTATTGACACCACTATCCGATGTGGTACTTCATATCATAATCATTTTTCTACCGGTGTTTATGCTGATACACTTACCAATATCCGCGGATGTGATAGCATACAAACCGTTCATTTAACAGTGAGTGGAGGGCAGCCTGATTTTGAAATGGCAAATGCCTTCACACCTAATCATGATGGCTTGAATGATTGCTATGGTATAAAATATCCTGGTGACATTTCTCAATTAACTTTCTTTATTTATAACAGGTGGGGGCAACAGGTTTTTTCTACAAATGATCCCTATGTTTGTTGGGATGGAACATTCCAGGGGCAAAGATCTGATCCTGGCAATTATGTTTATTATATAAAGGCGGCCAACGCTTGTGGAGCGTTTGAAAAAAAGGGGAATGTTATATTGGTAAGATAATTTTATATCAATATTATTCTATAAAATTTGCTTATTTTTTCACAAGCTTCATCATTGCATTAATAACGCCAAAGTGTATCCCTTCGTGGTACAATACAAAATTTATAGAGTCATCTACATGTCGGTGCTCAAATCCATAACGATTTGTAAATGCCGTAAAATTGGTGAATACGTTGTTAGCGTAATCGATCTCTAAACGATCTACCATTGCTATAAATAATTTTTTGGTTTCGGCTACCTCATTTGCATCAACAAATTTTTCCGGCTTGGTTCCAGGTTTATACGCATCAAAAAGGCTTTGATCTATTACTAGTTTTATACCCGCGCGTGCATAACAAATACCTTGCTGTGTAGCCAGCATATGAGCAAGGTTCCAGATAATATTATTATTAAAGCCTGCGGGAATTTCATTTAATTGATCCGTTGTCAGGTCTTTAATATCATTTAATAAATATTGTCTAGTTAGTTTCAGTATCTCAAATTGTCTCATATAACTTGTTAATTTAGAATATTGAAGATACAAAAATCCCCTCCGAAATTGGAAGGGATCTTTTAAAATTTGTTGGAGAGATGATAGTATTAATAGCCACCCATTCCGCCCATATCAGGAGCACCACCACCGTGGCCAGCTTCTTCTTTTGGTTTGTCGGCAATTACACATTCTGTTGTTAATAACATACCTGCAATTGACGCTGCGTTCTCAAGCGCTACACGACTAACTTTAGTTGGGTCGATAACACCTGCCTTAAACATATATTCATACACTTCTGTGCGTGCATTGAAACCATAATCTGCTGTACCTTCTTTGATGTTTTGAACAACGATAGAACCTTCGATACCTGAGTTAGCAACGATCTGGCGAAGTGGTTCTTCGATAGCGCGTTTAACAATAGCGATACCGGTTGTTTCATCAGCGTTCAATGCGCCTTTTAATTTATCCAGGCTTGCAATGGCACGGATATAAGCAACACCGCCGCCTGGTACAATTCCTTCTTCAACCGCAGCTCTTGTTGCATGTAATGCATCATCAACGCGGTCTTTCTTTTCTTTCATTTCTACTTCCGTAGCAGCACCAACATATAGTACCGCAACACCGCCAGCTAATTTAGCTAAACGTTCCTGTAGTTTTTCTTTATCGTAATCAGAAGTCGTATTTTCTACCTGTGCTTTAATTTGATTAACGCGGGAAACGATATCAGATTTTTTACCTTTACCACCAACGATAACTGTATTGTCTTTATCAATTGTTATTGAAGTAGCCTGACCAAGAGATGTTAATTCAACACCTTCTAATTTATGGCCTAATTCTTCGCTGATAACAGTTCCACCCGTTAGTGTTGCGATATCAGTTAACATTTCTTTTCTTCTATCACCAAAGCCCGGTGCTTTTACTGCTGCTACTTTAATAGTACCACGTAATTTATTTACAACCAATGTTGCCAATGCTTCACCATCCAGATCTTCAGCGATGATCATTAAAGGGCGGCCAGTTTGTGCTACTTTTTCTAACACGCTAAGGATATCTTTCATTGCAGATATTTTCTTATCGTAGATCAAAATAAAAGGAGCGGTTAATTCAGCCTGCATCTTTTCGCTGTTAGTAACAAAGTACGGAGAGATATATCCTCTGTCGAATTGCATACCTTCTACCACATCAACTGTAGTATCAGTTCCTTTTGCTTCTTCCACTGTGATCACACCTTCTTTACCAACTTTAGCCATTGCCTGCGCAATCAACTTTCCAATTTCGCCATCGTTGTTAGCAGAGATTGTTGCTACCTGTTCGATCATTTTAGAGTTGTTGCCAACATCTTTTTTCTGAGCGATCAAACTTTCAACTACACATTTCACCGCTTTATCGATACCGCGTTTAAGGTCCATTGGGTTTGCACCTGCTGCTACCATTTTCAATCCTTCGCTGATAATTGCTTGTGCCAATACAGTTGCAGTAGTAGTGCCATCACCTGCAATATCTGCAGTTTTAGAAGCTACTTCTTTCACCATTTGAGCGCCCATATTTTCAATTGGATCTTCCAGTTCAATTTCTTTTGCAACAGTAACACCATCTTTAGTTACTTGTGGTGCACCAAATTTCTTTTCAATAACCACGTTACGGCCTTTGGGTCCGAGTGTTACTTTAACTGCATTTGCCAATGTATCAACGCCCTTTTTCATTTTGTTGCGAGCTTCGATATCAAAGAATATCATTTTTGCCATTTTTAGTTGCCCCTATCCCCTAAAGGGGGATTTGAAACCTGCGGGGAAAAGCAGGGTTTAATAATTTATCAGAATTTTTTGTAAGAATTATAAGCCTTGTATTACTCCCCTTCAGGGGATGGGGGCTACTACACGATCGCAAGGATATCGCTTTCTCTCATAATAAGATATTCGATGCCTTCGATTGTTATTTCAGTGCCGGCATATTTGCCATATAAAACAGTATCGCCTGCTTTTACAGTTACGGGTTCATCCTTTTTACCAGGACCAGCAGATAATACAACTCCACGTTGTGGTTTTTCCTTTGCAGTATCAGGGATAATAATGCCGCCTTTAGATTTTTCTTCCGCTGCAGCAGGTTTCACGATTACCCTATCATGAAGTGGGGTAATGGTTGACTTCTTTGCCATAATTGTATTGATTTTTATTAGTTTTTTTAAAAAATACCCAAAAAATTTGTCGGGCAGGCGAAGGTAAACCAATTTCGTACCAAACATACTATTAAGATTAGTTGACAGGTTATAAGCGTCCTATGACAGGGTTGTTAATGGATTCAATAGATTTTTGCGCCATTTTTTCACCCTCTCCGCTTTAATTTGTACCTTTGCGCCCTCAAACAAAAGTTCTTTAAGGATGATCAGCAGAAGAAATATTAGGGTTAAAGTGATGCAGACGCTATACACGATGGATAGCATAAACAGTGAGATCAAACCCGTAGAAGCGGTAGCCTTATTAAAAAAACAATTCGGACAATCGCGCAGGCTTTTAGTGTACCTGATCTATTTCATATCAGAAGTGGCCCGTTATGCTGAAAAAGATGCCTTGAAAAAAGCCTCTAAACATCTTCCAAGTGCAGAAGATCTTACCATCAATACAAAAATTGCCGGCAATGAATTACTGTGGAAAGTACTGGAAGGCGCCAGTTTTAAATTTGCCCTTGAAGAATTGAAGCCTGAGCATATCCTTGATGCCGAACTATTAAAGAAGACCTATCTCGCATTAGCGCAATCAGAAGAGTACCACGATTATATCAATATCCAGTCGAGAGATAAAAAAGGCGAGAAAGATATCCTCGAATTTATTTTTACCAACCTGATGTTGCCGAATGAAGATTTCATCAGCCATGTAGAAGAATTATTTATTAACTGGGATGATGATGCGGAAATGATGAGCGTATTAGTACTGAGCTTTTTACAAAAACCCGCCAATTACAATTTCGATCACATACTTAGCAACGAAAAATGGCTATTTGCAAAAGAGCTTTTGGAAACAGTGATCAATAAAAAAGAGGTAAGCATGGAGCTGCTGAAACCTAAATTAAAAAATTGGGATGCAGACCGTATTGCGGCGTTAGACCTGATCATTATACAAATGGGTATTTGCGAATTTTTGTTTTTTGAAACAATACCTACCAAAGTAACCATTAACGAATACATTGACCTGGCTAAGGATTACAGTACCCCTCAAAGCGGACAATTCATTAATGGTATACTGGATAATATTCATAAAGAATTAACAGCACAGAACAGAATTAACAAAAAAAGTTTCAAAAATAGTACGCTTTAAATAATAACTTGCGCCCATAATTTCAATTTGATGAAGAAGCTTTTTTTGATCGCATTCATTTCTACTTTTCTTTTTTCTTGCGATATGCATAGAAAAAATTCGATTGCAGATGATGCTGGCGTTTTAATGGAGCAGGAATTAAAAGATTCAACATCGGTGCAGGTGCCTCAAACTTCTTATACTTTTGATACTGCAACGGAAGGAGATAAAATAGAGCACGATTACAGTTTTAAAAATACCGGTGGCAAGCCTTTAATAATTATCAAAGCAACCGCGAGTTGTGGCTGCACTATTGCAGATAAACCTGAGCAGCCAATTTTGCCCGGCGATACAGGCCTGATAAAAGTGATATTTAACAGCATGGGCAAAAGAGGCAGCAACCATAAAACGATCACGGTAGAATCGAATGCCTATCCATCTTTTCCGCCATTGATCTTAAAAGGAGAAGTAAAGGCAGCAAAATGATCAACAATTAATTATTTATTTAACAATCAATAAACTACAACAATGCAACTATTAAGTATTTTTTTACAGGCAGCCGCTCCACAAGGCCCAAACATGATCTATTTTCTTATTCCAATGATCGTAGTGGTTTACTTTTTCATGATCCGCCCTCAATCTAAAAAAGGTAAAGAACAAAAAGCGTTTATAGAGAACCTACAAAAAGGTGATAAAGTGGTAACGATCGCCGGTATACATGGTGTAATCAATAAAGTGAATGACGATGGTACTGTGAGCTTGGAAGTAAGTCCGGGCAGCTATATTAAAATTGAAAAAAGTGCCGTACACTTGGAATGGAGTGCTGCAATAAATAAACCAGCAGCTGATACTACAGCAACTGACAAAAAATAAAGAAATTTAAAAAGATAAAAACCCAAAATCTGCCAGCAATGGCCGGATTTTGGGTTTTGTTATTTACATTGTATTGGATTTATTAGCATCCTAATCGTAGTATGATCAAAGTTGGTATAACAGGTGGTATTGGCAGTGGTAAAAGCACTGTTGCTAAAGTGTTTGAAACGCTTGGCATACCTGTTTTTTATGCCGACCAGAGAGCTAAGATATTGATGGATGAAAACGAAGCATTAAAAGAAAAGATCCAGCAAAATTTTGGAAAGGACATCTATGTTTATGGAAAATTAGATAAAAAGCATCTTTCTGATATGATATTCAGCGATGCGAAAAAACTGGCTCTATTAAACTCGTTGGTTCACCCGGCAACAATAAAAGATGCGGATGACTGGATGTTACAACAAACAACACCATATGCTGTTAAAGAAGCAGCATTGATATTTGAAAGTGGTGCACAAAAATTCCTTGATTATGTAATTGGTGTATCTGCCCCTGCGGCAATAAGGATACAGCGTGCTATAAAAAGAGACAATGTTACTGCAGAAGAAGTGAAGGCAAGAATGAATAAGCAAATAGACGAGGATATAAAAATGAAGCTTTGCGATTTTGTTATTATCAATGATGAACAACAATTGCTGATCCCTCAGGTTTTGAAAATACATCAACAATTGTTAATGGTTAATGGTAAATGGTAAATGATAAATGTACAATTACATTGTTCTTTATAAAATATTGAATTGCTATGAAATTAAAAAGTACCAAAATTAATCTGACTACTTTTCATTTACCATTAACCATTCACCATTTACCATTATTTTATTAACCATTCATTTGACCATATTGATGACAAAGAATTACTGCAGCGATTTTATGCAGATAACAACAATGAATGGCTCGGCATATTACTCCAACGTTACACGCTCCTGTTACTTGGTGTATGCATGAAATATTTAAAAGATCCCGAAGAAGCTAAAGATGCTGTGCAACAGGTCTTTTTAAAAGCCATTACCGAATTGCATAAATATAAAGTTGATTATTTTAAAAGCTGGCTGTACATGGTTGCAAAAAACCATTGCTTAATGAAGCTGCGTGACAAAGGCAAACATCCCGTTGAAATAAACGAGCGCATTATGGCTACGCCTGATGAGGCGGAGAATAAAACCAGCTACCTGGAAAAAGATATTGAGCTTACTAATTTAGCCACCGCTTTACAACAGTTGAATACCGAACAGCAGGAATGCCTAACTTTATTTTATCTTGCTAAAAAAAGTTACGGCGAAATTGTAGTACAAACCGGCTATACCTTATTACAGGTAAAGAGCCATATTCAAAACGGAAAAAGAAATTTAAAAATAATGTTGCTTAAACAAGCATCTACAAAATGAGCGATGATCTAAAAGACATATTATCTAACGACAATAAAAACATTGATAACCGTCAGCTGATGGATTATCTGAATGATCAATTGTCTGGTGCCAATAAGCATACTGTTGAAAAAAATATGGCGAATGATGATTTTACAAATGACGCCATAGAAGGATTACAGGAATTCAAGGCTACGAAAGATATTCCGTTATTGGTAGAGCAATTAAATAAAGAACTTCAAAAGAAAACAGCAAAAAATAAAAGTCGGAGAGAAAAACGTCGTTGGAAAGACCAACCTTATACCTATATAGCCATCATTATTATTTTATTATTGCTGATCACCAGTTACTTTATGTTGAGAAGATACCTAGGAAAGTATTAAAACAAAAAAGTCCCCGAAGTGGGGAATTTTCTCTATGATTTACATCAGCTTATTGTCCTGTTGCTTCAGATTTAGCTTTGTTTACCACTTTGTTGGTATCCAACGGCATAGTCTTTACAGTATTAGAGCTATCCATTTTTTTAGTGCTATCTACCACCGTAGTAGTCATAGTTGCTTTAATAGAATCTTCAATTGCAATAGCCCTCGCAGTTGAATCAGCGATCCTTGTAGAATCTGCAGCTGCTGCAGCGGCAGTATCTGTACCATTATTACAGGCAACAGCCGTCATTACTGTGGCAACAGCCATAAGCGCAAATAGTTTTTTCATTTTTTTTAGTTTAGGTTTTTAAATAGTTGGTTGTGCTGTATGCTAACCAAAACCTATACCAAAACTTATTTCTTTCTGAAAAATACTCTTATGGGAACGCCGGTAAATTGAAATTTCTCTCTTAATTTATTCTCCAGGTAATTTTTGTAAGGCGTTTTCACATCATCGGGATAGTTACAGAAAAATGCGAATGATGGAACTACTACCGGTAATTGAGTAACATATTTTATCTTAACGGAATTACCTCTTACTACGGGCGGATGATATGCTTCAACGGCTTTTAGCATAATATCATTTAGTTTAGAAGTAGGGATCTTGCGTTGCCTGTTTTCATACACTTGCAAGGCTTCTTCTATTCCTTTAAATATTCTTATTTTTTCTGTTGCAGAAATAAACAAAACAGGCAGATCACTAAAAGGTAAAAAACGTTGTTTTAATTCTTTTTCGTAATCACGTGCGGTATTGGTTTCTTTCTCCATCAGATCCCACTTGTTTACTAATACTACAACGCCCTTTCCTTTTTTAACCGCCATGGCAAAAATGCTAAGGTCTTGCGCCGTAACGCCTTTTGTTGCATCTAATACCAGCATACAAACATCAGCTTCATCAACGGCTTTAATGGCACGGATGACAGAATAAAATTCCAGGTCTTCGCTCACTTTTGCTTTGCGGCGGATACCTGCTGTATCGATCAATATAAATTCTTTATTGAAAAGATTATAATGTGTATGGATAGTATCTCTTGTGGTACCGGCAATTTCACTTACGATGGTACGCTCTTGCCCTGTTAAAGCATTTAGTAATGATGATTTACCTACATTCGGCTGGCCGATGATCGCAAATTTTGGCAACTGTTTATCTTCCGGTTCAGGATCGTTCCCAATTAATGCAGTGATATCATCTAACAGATCTCCGCTACCTGTTCCGCTGATAGAAGAAAGAAAATGTATCTGGTCAAAACCAAGACTATAAAATTCTGATGCTTCTAATAAACGATCGTGGTTATCAACTTTATTTACCACTAAAAAAACAGGTTTAGATGTTCTGCGTAACATGCCAGCCATCGCCTGATCAAGATCAGTGATACCTGTTGTAACATCCACCATAAAAATGATAGCATCTGCTTCTTCAATCGCGATCAATACCTGTTTGCGAATTTCTTTTTCAAAAATATCTTCACTCTTTGGTACAAAACCTCCTGTATCGATCACATTAAAAAACTTACCGCTCCATTCTGCTTCGCCATATTGACGATCACGCGTTACGCCACTTAAATCATCAACTATGGCTCTACGTTCTTCCAGCATCCTGTTAAAGAAAGTGCTTTTGCCTACGTTTGGGCGACCTACTATTGCTATTGTAAAACTCACTTTTTGTTATTTTAAATGTTGAATTTTAAATGCTGAATGTATGCTTCATTTAAAATTCAACATACAACATTTAAAATATTTATTAATATCCATATTCTTTTAATTGCATTTCATTATCGCGCCATTTAGGGCGAACTTTTACGAACAATTCTAAAAATACTTTACTGCCTAAAAATTCTTCGATATCTTTTCTTGCGTCTGTTCCTAATTTTTTTATCATTTGTCCGCCTTCACCCAAAATAATCCCTTTCTGCGTGTCGCGGTGAACAATGATATCTGCGCCTATTTTTATCAAAGTTGATTTTTCTTTGAACTCATGCACCAATACTGTTGCATGGTAAGGAATTTCATCGCCGTACAAAGCGAATATTTTTTCTCTTATCAACTCACTTACAAAAAACTTTGTTGGCAGGTCACTTAGGTTTTCTCCATCGTAAAACGGTTCACCTTCTGATAAATAACTAACAATTGTTTTTAGCAAATCATCGATACCTGTTTTCTTTAGCGCCGAAATGATCGCTACTTCTTTACAATAAGGCTGTTCCTGAAAAAACAGTTTTAATCTTTCTAATTTATCATCAGTAACAGCATCAGACTTATTCAATACTACAAGTGCCGGAACTTTTAATTTTAAAGAAGAAAATATTGTATGGCTTTCTTCACCCGTTTCTCTGGCATCTGCCATTAATAGAGCAACGTCTGCATCTTCGAGACTGCCTTTAACGGCCTGCATCATTTTTTCGTGCAGTTTATACCTTGGTTCAATGATACCTGGTGTGTCAGAAAAAATTATCTGGTATTCATCACTCGTTAAAATAGCTTTAATGCGGTGCCTTGTTGTCTGCACTTTAGGTGATACAATGGCCATCTTCTCTCCCATCAATGCATTGAGAAGGGTGCTTTTACCTGCATTAGGTTTACCAAAAATATTTACAAAACCCGATTTCATGATTTGTTGTCTTTGAATAGCTCGTTGGTTATAATTTGATTAACTACACACGGCCGACAGAATGGAGGAGATAATCAAATTCATTAGCTGAAAACCATTTTGCTAAGAATAAAAAAGGCTCAATATGAGCCTTCGTTTTTTAGTTGCGAAGAGAGGGATCGAACCTCTGACCTTCGGGTTATGAGCCCGACGAGCTACCGCTGCTCTACTTCGCGGTGCAAAAGTAAGCAGTTACAGGTTTGTTACCAAATATATTCAAACGATTAGCGAAAAACAGCGTGGAATCTGCATCCAGACTGTCTTAATTTTTTTAAACAAAAAGCTTGAAAGGGAAAAATTCTCCTCAGTCTATCTTTTTCGATCCAAATTTAAAAAGCAAAACTTTAAATTGCACCCGATCAACAAAGCGATGGATAAAAGCTTAAATAAATATATTAGTGAAACCGGCTTCTGCTCGCGCAGAGAAGCTGATAAATATATTGAGCAAGGCAGGGTTACTATCAATAACAATATTGCTATAAAAGGCAATCGTGTTATGGAGGGTGATATTGTTGAGGTCGATGGAGAGCCAATCAAAACAAAAGACAAAACAGTCTATATCGTTTTTAATAAACCAACCGGCGTTACCTGCACTACTGATCTGAAAGACAGATCCAATATCATATCGTTCATCAATTACAAAAGCAGGATATTCCCTATCGGGAGATTAGATAAGCCTTCGGAAGGGTTGATCTTTTTAACTAACGACGGTGATATTGTCAATAAGATATTGCGTGCCGGTAATAATCATGAGAAGGAATATATTGTTACCGTAGATAAACCGATCACGGGCGAGTTCATCAAAAAAATGGGGAACGGTGTTCGCATACTAGATACCGTTACTAAAAAATGTTTTGTAAAACAAGAAGGTAAGAACCGTTTTAGAATCATATTAACGCAAGGCCTTAACAGGCAGATAAGAAGAATGTGTACTGCACTGGGTTATAGCGTAGAAACATTGAAGCGTGTTAGAATAATGAATATCACACTCGCTAATTTGCCTGTAGGAAAGTGGCGCTATTTTTCTACCGCAGAAATTAAAACAATTGATAGTTTAGTTTCTACCTCAAGCAAAACGGAAGAAGCTTCTTATGATAATGAAGAATAGAAGAAAATTAATAATTGATAATTAGTAATTAATAATTTTCTCAATTCGGTCAATAATCGAATTTACAAGCATTCTTTAATTAAAAGTAATTGGCTTATTATTAATTACTAATTATTGATTTTTAATTAAACACGCTGTTTCATCGCCTCATATAAAATGATCCCTGTAGCTACCGATACATTCAGTGATTCGAAATCTCCTGTCATCGGTATTTGAAATTGCTCATCGCATATTTTCATTAAGGCTGGATACACGCCATGTTCCTCTCCTCCCATTACAATTGCCACCGGTTCTTTTAATTCGAGATCGTATAGTTTTTTTTCTGAAGTCATTTCGCTGGCAAAAACTTTGATGCCATTCATGTGTAGATCGTCTACTGCTTTCATTAAACTATTAACACGACAGATCGCAATTTTTTCTAATGCGCCGGCTGAAGTTAAAATGGCATCTTCATTCAATGCACCAACACCTTTATCCGGTATAATGATCGCATTCACGCCAAAACAAAAAGCGCTTCTTGCTATCGCCCCGATATTGCGGATATCGGTTATGCCATCTAATATTAAAAATAATGGCACCTGGCCTTGTTCAACAATAAAAGAAACAACCTGCTGCAGATCCTGGTATTGTATCTTAGATATGATAGCTACGCAGCCTTCGTGGTTGCTTACATTAAAATTGTCTAGTTTCTCAATAGGTACTTTATTGATAGGTACCAGGTATTGCTCTGCCAATTTTCTGATATCATCAATGGCAGGGCCGTGCACGGTGGTCTGCAAATAAATACGCTCTAACTGTTTGCCTGATTGCATTGCTTCAATGATAGCTTTGCGGCCCACTATTAAAGTATTTTTTTTGGGGCGATGTTGTTGTTGTCTGAAATTTTTCACGAGGCAAAATTAAGTGTAATTAATAGATAATATATAAAGATTCGGTGCCGTTTAAAAATTGACCGGTAGTAAATATTATACTATGCGGATAGGTAAATATTGATATTTTATGTAAGTTGCGCCCCGAATGCATTGTAAGAATGTGTGAGATTGTCTTAATTTCTTAGTATTTCCAAAAAGCTACCATGAGCATTAGTAAGTTATCAATTGTTATTCCTGCCTATAACGAGGGCAAAACGATCCATTTTATTTTGAACAAAGTGAGAGCGGTGAGCCTGATCAATAATATTTCAAAAGAAGTGATCATTGTGAATGATTGTTCTACTGATGACACTGAAGCTGCCATACAAAATTATATAAGCGCTAATCCCGGTTTAAATATTCAATATTTTAAGCACGAGGTTAACAAAGGCAAGGGTGCTGCGTTACATACAGGCATCACTAAAGCGACTGGTGAATATGTTATCATCCAGGATGCGGATCTTGAATATGATCCCGAAGAATTTAACGACCTTTTAAAACCGGTTGTAAATGGTTTTGCGGATGTTGTGTATGGTTCAAGATTTATGGGCGGCAATCCACACAGGGTTTTATTTTTCTGGCACACGATCGGTAATAAATTTTTAACAGCCTTATCAAATATGTCCACTAACCTGAACCTTACTGATATGGAAACCTGTTATAAATTATTCAATACCAAAATGGTTCAATCGCTTAATCTGAAAGAAACCAGGTTTGGTTTCGAACCTGAAGTAACGGCAAAAATTGTGCGCATCCCTAAAATACGTGTTTACGAAGTAGGTATTTCTTATTATGGCAGAACCTATGAAGAAGGAAAGAAAATTGGCTGGAAAGATGGTTTCAGGGCTATTTTCTGTATTCTTAAATACGGTTTATTTAACGCTAAGTAATTATTTTTTTGTTGCGATAGAGGTATAATTATCCGGAAAAGCTTTTCCGTTGTGGCAGGTAATACAAGTAACTGCCAAAGCCTGGTCTCCTACCATCGCAGGTTTAATTTTAAAATAGTTTTCGTTTATCCCTATTTCCATCTGCATCATACCGCGTGCAATATTTTTTTCTGCTTTTGCATCGCTCGGAAAATCAAGATCCGTTGAATCTTTATTTGGCGCATGACAAAAATTACATTTCACTCCTAATGCTACATCAAAATCTTTTTTCATTATCTGGTACAGTAATGAATCACTGATATCTTTCGGCAATACTTTTAGATTCACAAATACATGCGGGTGCGACTGCTTGGGCTCTTTAGGTGGCACCATTGCTGCCACACCAATTATAACTGTTACTAATAATAGCAGCATTATTATATATTTTTGATTGATTTTCATATACTTAATTTGATATTTGAACGTTTTGATGCTGTATGCTTGCCTAAGCAAAACAAATGCCGTATAAACGAATTTAATTTTTTAAATTTAGATAATCAATTCTTTTCTATGCTATCATTTGATAATACAGAATATGCTTTTGCTTATAAATCCGACAAGGAGCTGAGTAAGGCAAATTTTGTCCTGTCAATGATGAGAAAATCATGGCTGGTCAAATTCAGCACAAAAATATTACCCGCTTTTATTAAATGGCGCATCCCATTTACAAAGCCAATCGTACAAGCCACGATCTTCGAACAATTTGTTGGTGGAGAAACATTACAGCAGACCGGACCCATTGTAGATAAACTGAATGACTATAATGTACAAGTGATCTTAGATTACGGTATAGAAAGTGATAAAAAAGGCGAAGTAGGATTTGATGCCGTAACAGAAGAATTTATACGGATAATTGATTATGCTGCTACGCAGGAAAATATCCCCTTTATAAGTATTAAGATAACCAGCATTGCCCGGTTCGACCTGCTAAAAAGAATACACAATTTCATCAATAGTAGTGCGGGGTCTTTATCAGAAAGACATAAGGCTACGGTAGAAAAATTACGCAGTGAACAAAAAGAAGGATGGAGAAGAGTGAATGAAAGAATGAAAAAGATCTGTAGTACAGCTGCTGCAAAAAATGTACAATTATTAATTGATGCTGAAGAATCATGGATACAAAATTCAATAGACCATTTAGCTGAATCGATGATGCTGCTCTTCAATAAGAAAAAAACGATCGTTTATACTACTGTACAGTTATACCGTATTGATGGTGTAGATTTTTTAAAAAAAGCTACTAAGACAGCAAACAGCAAAAGATTTATTTTAGGCGTAAAAATTGTAAGGGGTGCCTATATGGAAAAAGAACGGGCACGTGCAGTAAGCATGAATTATGCTTCTCCCATTCAACCTGATAAAGAAAGCTGTGATAAGGCTTATAATGACGCAATTGATTTTTGCATGAAGAATGTAAAGACAATATCATTGATCGTAGCCACCCATAATGAAAAGAGCTGTTTATACGCGACTGAATTAATGCACAAAATAAAAATGCTACCTGATGCCATACACTTTTCTCAGCTCTATGGCATGAGTGATAATATTACTTTTAATTTAGCGAAAGAAGGCTACTCCGTAAGTAAGTATTTACCTTTTGGGGCCATCGAAGAAGTCATCCCTTATTTATTGAGGCGTGCACAGGAAAATTCATCTGTCAGCGAACAAACAGGCAGAGAATTAAATTTGATCCGAAAAGAAATTGATGAACGTAGGAATAAGAAATAAGAATTTATAATTGCGCAGCGGCCGCTTCATCAACATACCAAAACAAATTCCCATTAACGGGCTTTATTAATTGAGCGGGGTATAATTCGGGTTGGTACGGGCTGTTAAAAATTGTATGCAACACTGCTGCTTTTGCTTTCCCGGTCACTAAAAATATAATATTGCGTGCCTGGTTAATAACCGGTTCGGTCATCGTAACACGATACATTTTTTGTTCTTCAACGTATACTTCTTTTACCCAGCGATCCTTTTCATGCAATACCGGTGTTCCGGGAAATAAAGAAGCCGTATGTGCATTTTCACCTAAGCCTAAAAATAGCAAGTCGAACTGCGGTGATTTATTTTTAAAAAAGCTTTTCAGATCCTGTTCGTATTTAATGGCTGCTTCCGCAGGAGGAAGATCTACCGGCGTGATATGAAGGTTTGATGAATGAATATCTATCTTATCCAGCAATAAAGATTTAGCTACATACGCATTATTCAATTTATCATCCAATCCAACACAGCGTTCATCTCCCCAAAAAATGACCGTATTTTTCCAGGGCATTCTTTCTTTATAAGATTCGGTAGCTAATAATTTATATAATTCATTCGGTGTACTACCTCCTGATAGAACCAAAACAAATTGTCCGTTTGCTGCAATGCATTTATTTGCCAGATCGATAATAAAGTTTGCCGTCGACTCACAGAGCTCTACAATTCCTTTAAATATTTTTATATTATTTGTTTGACTCACACTATTTTGATTTAGGTGGTGTTACGAACCAATTGTGCCCGTCTCTTGCGATCAATGCTTCTGCATCTTCAGGGCCAGTCATACCGGCAGCATAATTAGGAAAACTTGTAGATGGATTTTTCTCCCATTGTTCAATGATGGGCATTACAATTTTCCAGGCAGCTTCTACCTGATCAGCACGCATAAACAAGGTTGAATCTCCTTCCATGATATCCAGCAACAATGTCTCGTAAGCTTCGGGCGTAGTAGAAGTATAAGATTCGCTATAATCGTATTGCATATCTACCGGAGCCATCAACATTTCCAAACCGGGGCGCTTTGCCTGGAAGCCAAGCTTGATACCCATATGCGGTTGAATATTTAATACTAACCTGTTAGGCTGCCAGTTACCGGTAGCGCTATTAGGAAAAGATTGGTGAGGCACTGGACGAAACTGCAGACTGATAACTGAAATGGTTTCGTTCATATGTTTACCTGTGCGCAAATAAAATGGTACGCCCTGCCATCTCCAGTTATCTACAAAAAATTTAACCGCTGCAAAAGTTTCAACGTTAGAATCTTTTTTAACATCCTGTTCTTCGCGATAGCCAATTACTTTTTCGCCTTCGATCCAGCCTGGGCCGTATTGTCCGCGTACTGCATTTAAATGCACTTCATCAGGTTTTATCATCCTGATAGCGTTCAAAACATCTACTTTTTTATTGCGCACTTCATCTGCATCAAAAGAAACTGTGGGTTCCATTGCTATCAAACACAGTAGTTGAAGAATATGATTCTGTATCATATCACGCAAAGCTCCTGCTGTTTCGTAATAATTGCCGCGCGTGCCAATGCCTAATTGTTCAGAAACTGTTATTTGTACGTGATCGATATAATTACGATTCCAGGTTGGTTCAAACATTGCATTGGCAAAACGGAAGGCCAAAATATTTTGTACTGTTTCTTTACCAAGATAATGATCCAAACGATATATCTGAGATTCATCGTACATGCTATGCAACAGATCATTCAGCGCTTTAGCACTATTTAAATCACGACCAAAAGGTTTTTCAATCACAATGCGGCTCAACTCTTTATTTTCTACCAGTTTGGAATTACCCAGTTTTGTCGCGATCTCTTCAAAATAGCTTGGCGGTACAGCCATATAAAAAATGCGGGTAGCTGGCGTTTCCCATTCTTTTTCATATTTTTCAATTTGTTGTTCTAAGGTATCATACGTTGATTGTTCATCAAAGCCACCTTTATTGTAAGTGATATTTTTTTCAAATTCGCTCCAGTCTTTTTCATCTGCCTTGCCTCTTCTTGAAAATTTATCAACCCCATTTTGCATGTGCTCACGAAAAGCGTCATCATTCATTTCCGTTCTGCTTACACCGATAACGGCGAAATTTTTTGGCAGCCAGTTGTCTAAATGTAGGTTATAAATACCGGGCATTAATTTACGCCAGGTAAGATCGCCGGTTGCGCCTAAAATAACTATAACGGTTGGCCCGACACTATTTGCTGATTTCATTTTATTTAATTAAGAATTTTTATTAATTAAGAATTAGTAATTAAAAATTAATAATTCTTCTACCGCAATGTATTTTTTACTTTTTGGTTTTGACTTTTTACTTTCGACTTATTTCGTTTCCCAATGCGTATGAAAAGTTCCATCGCGATCGGTGCGTTGGTAAGTATGCGCACCAAAATAATCGCGTTGTGCCTGTAATAAATTAAATGGCAGCCACTTGCTACGATAGGTATCGTGGTAAGCCAACGATACCATCAATGCAGGAACAGGAATACTTGCTTCGATCGCTTTTTTGATAACCAGTCTTATTCCGTCTTGTGCTGATTCTAATTTTTTAGCGATGCCATCGTTGATCAATATATTTGATAACTCGGGTTGTTTTGCAAATATGCTGCGGATATCTTCTAATAAGGCTGCGCGTATGATACACCCTCCGCGCCAGATAGCTGCTATCTCATCTAATTTCAATCCATATTTATATTCACCTGAGGCATGGTATAATAAAGACATGCCCTGCGCATAGGTTGTTATCATGGAAAAATATAAGGACTGTTCTACCGCATCAATAAAAGCCGCTTTTTCGTTTGCAGCTAATGGCGTTACCGTAGATGCCGTAAATAAATTTGCCTGTACTTGTTTGCGTTCATCTTTTAAAGCAGACAGGTCACGTGCACTAACAGCAATATCAATTACAGGGATAGGGATATGTTGGTTCAACGCGTCTTGTGATGTCCATTGGCCCGTGCCTTTTTGGCCGGCGCTTGCCTGTATCATATCAACTAATCGGTTATCTGTAAGGTCATCTTTTCTTGTAAAGATCTCTGCTGTTATTTCTACCAAGAAAGATTGCAGGTCATTTTTATTCCATGTCGCATATACCTCATGCAGTTCATCATTATTCAATCCTGCAATATCTTTTAAAAGCTGGTAAGTTTCAGCGATCAATTGCATCAGCGCATATTCAATGCCGTTATGCACCATTTTTACATAGTGGCCCGCAGATCCCGCGCCAACATAGGTAACACATGGTTCGTTATTTACTTTTGCCGAAACTGCTTTCAACATTGGCGCTACTCTATCGTACGCCTCTTTTGCACCACCCGGCATTATGCTTGGGCCAAACCTTGCACCGGATTCGCCACCCGAAACGCCTACGCCCATGAAATGAATATTTTCTTTGGCTAACTGCGTTGTACGGATATCCGTATCTGTAAAATGAGAATTACCACAATCCATCAACAGGTCATCTTTTGTTAAAAAAGGTTTTAACTCCAATATCACGCTATCAACAATCGGCCCTGCCGGAACAAGGAACATGATCACCCTTGGTTTTTTTAATGAGTTGATGAACTCAGGCAAACTGCTAGTGCTGGTAACATTTTTCGACGGCGCTTCTTTGATCAGTGTTTTTACCTGCTCCTCATTTTTATCGAAGCCCGAAACACTGAACCCATGGTCACTTATATTGTACACAAGGTTACGGCCCATTGTGCCCAACCCTATCATTCCAAAATCGTATTGTTGCTGTTCCATATTGTATGTTACTTATGTAAAAAATTTACGTGACTTAATTTTTCTTTGATCGATTCTAACCCGGTAAATTGTAAAGCGTGTAAACCTATGGTTCTGGCCACTTCTACAAACATTAACCTATCGTCTATCATCAGTGCTTCTTGTGGCGTTGTATGCGCTATATCGCAGGCTGTATGAAAAATATCAGTATCCGGTTTACGGAATTTTACAATGCAGGAAGATACAAAGGCATCAAACAATTCATCGAGCTTAAATGTTTTGATCCTGTAATCATTTAGTTCTCTTCCTTCATTGTTGACCGCTATTACGTGCAGCTTATGTTTTGCTTTCAGCTCTTTGAAAAAAGCAATACTCTCAGGAATAGGTTTAGATTGCTGGAACATGAAGGCTTTAAAATCTTCAACAGAAAAATCTCTTGGTTCATAAAAAACCAACCTTTTTAAATATTGATCAAGCGTAAGTTTACCCATTTCGTATGTATCGAAAGTGAGGTGATGGCGCTCATTCATATCATCTATATTCAACTTGAATTTTTCGGCCGCCAGTTTTCTTGAAGATCCTCCCCAACCATTGGTCAATAACACACCGCCAACATCCAAAAATAATGTGCTTATTTGTTCATCTTTCATTGTGTACTACTAATATTATCCTTTAAAGTTAGGGGGTTGTACCGATATTTATCTTCCTCCCATCATAATTCACTATTTCATATTACTATCTTCTATGATAGCAATTTTTTTTAATCTTCTTACATGCCTTTCTTCATTGCTAAAAGTGGCTTTTAAAAAGGCGAATACTACTTCTCTTGCTAATTCTATACCAATTACGCGCTGGCCGATACATAAGATATTGGCATCGTCATGCTCCACGCATTGATGGGCCGAGTAAGTATCATGACAAACGCCTGCACGTATCCCTTTAAATTTATTAGCGGCCACGCTAACGCCAACGCCACTGCCACAAATGATAATGCCTTTTTCTCCCTGTTTGGCGAGGATCGCTTTGGCTACTTTTTCTGCATAATCTGGATAGTCGTCGGGTTGAGCAGGGTCGAAAGTTCCAAGATCACTAACGGTATATCCTTTTTCCTGCATTTCTTTAACCAGGGTGGCTTTATAATCTACCCCTGTATGGTCGGATGCGATAATTATTTTCATAGCTTAAAATTACAAAATCAATGGGTTACTTCTGTCATAGTAGTATTGATTTTTAGTTGATCATTTGTGTTTCAAATTGTTTAATAAGCAAAAAATATCTCAGTGGCGCCATAGCCATAACTTGGATGATATTGATTGATAAAAGACTTGACTTCTTTTTTTGTTTTCAGGATATCGTGAATCTCATCACGCAGTTTGCCTACGCCGATGCCATGGATCACTACAAGGGATGTTTGATAATGCGCTACTGCCAGGTCATAAAATTTTTCAAAGGCTTTTAGCTGGATGGTCAGTATCTCAAAATTGCTGAGGTGTTTCCAGTTGTTCGATAGTTTTTCGATGTGCAGGTCGACCACTGATCTTGCAGTTTCTAAATTTTGCCTTGCTTTAGATGCGTCATACACCCTGAAGCCGGCATTATTCAATTTACCTACATCAAATTTTTCTGTTTCTACTTTATCAGGATAATTTTCAAATAGTATATAAGAGAAGGTCGCTTCGTTTTTAAGCTGCATCTCTTCTATCCTTTTAAATAATTGTTTGGCTTTTATTTTTAAAGAAGCTTCATAATACAACGCTTTCTTTTTATCAGCATTTAATAAGGAGAATTCAAAATCGAAACGCGGACTGTCATTCATATCCTCAAACTTCACATCATGCAAATAAAAATCGTGTAGCGGTTCAATAGTGTTCTTTAATAAAAAACTGCTATCGCCACCGATCATGCAATTGTATGTAAAACTAAAAGTGGTATCTGTCTGGTTGATGAGATAAATTTTTATCTTCTCTACAATATCATCATCAAAAACATCCTTATCATACACCGGTAAAAAATTAAGCCATACACCTTCGGCTACTTTATGCTTGGTAGGCGTTTTTTCTCTTTTTACATTGTCGATATATACTTTAGCGGGTTGTTTTTCAACGGCGCGTTTTTCGGTAAACATTTTAAAATAAGGGAAATCGATCTGATCCATATAGGCAGGGAATTTCACACCTTTCACTTCTATCATCACCATTTTATCGTTGATGATCTCCACCACCTTTCCTTCTTCGTTAGAAAGCAGTACCAATATCTTATCGCCTATTTCGTATTTCATTTTTTGTTTGTCTGAATTGGGATTCGTCCGATTAAAGGATTAATGGATTCATTCCGCAAAGTTAATTAGTTGTAGCGCTTAGCATTTACCAGTCTGGATATTTTTATTGATTTCCCGGAGCCAATTTGCTCTTATATCTTCCGTAAGAAAAATAGATCACCAGTCCAATAATTAACCATATTACAAAACGAAGCCAGTTCATTGTTCCAAGCGTTGTCATGAGGTAGCCGCAGCTAACTAAGCCTAAAACAGGTATCAGAGAATATTTTTTTCTGAAGCCATTCAAACAAAGGACTACGCATAAAATAATAAAGATATAATTGGGTATCCTATGTTGAATTTCTGCCCAGCCGCCATCAAAACTATAAAAGGATCGCAATTCATCAGGGTATGTTTTATAAAAAAACAGAATAACCAACCCTAAAAAAACCGGGAATATGAATTGTGCATTCAGGTAAGGCACTTTAAATTTTGGCCTTATGGAGCCTGCATCTATTCTATCGTTTCCCTGCAATATCATAATGCCACCGCACACTAAAATAAAAGCAAACAAAGTACCAATGCTGCACAGATCCGTTACCAGGTTTTGATCAAGGATCAAAGAAGGTATACCAACAGCAAAGCCTGTAACCACAGTTGAAAAAGAAGGTGTTTTATATTTAGGATGGATCGTTGAAAATTTCTTTGGCAATAATCCATCACGACTCATGCTCATCCAAATACGCGGCTGGCCAATTTGAAAAACCAGTAGCACACTCGCTGTTGCAATCACGGCGCTTAATGCGATCAGTCCGCCGATCCAATTCAACCCGATCTTTGTAAATGCATTTGCCATAAATGCTTCACCGCCAAGGTCTGTGTATTTTACCATACCAGTTAACACCAATGCTACGGCAATATATATAAGCGTTGAAATGATCAGGGAATAGATCATCCCTCTTGGCAGATCGCGTTGCGGGTTCCTGCATTCTTCAGCGGTAGTAGATATCGCATCAAAACCAATATAGGCGAAAAATACAGCAGATGTACCTTTCAAAACACCCGTCATACCATTTGGTGTAAAAGGATGCCAGTTAACGGGGTTAACATGAAAGATACCGATCGCTATTACCAGCAATATCACACACACTTTAAATATCACCATCAGATTACCGGTGTTTCTTGACTCTTTAATTCCTACATACACTAACATGGTAATTAGTACGGTAATTATCAAGGCAGGGAAATTAAATATCAAAGGCATAGAACCAATATGTGGCGCGTTGTTCCATAAATTTTCCATCGATAATACATCTGTGGGAATTAATTTATGTGCGGCAACCAGCTCCTGAAACTGAACATGTCCGTTCCTTATTTCTAAAAAACTTTTTGTAAGGAAGCTTGGAATATGAAGTCCCATTCCATCTAAAAAAGTGGTCAGGTTACCAGACCAGGAAATAGCTACGGTAATATTTCCTACAGCATATTCCATGATAAGATCCCAGCCGATTATCCAGGCAATAAGTTCACCAAATGAAGCATAAGAATAGGTATACGCACTTCCTGATACAGGGATGCGGCTGGCAAATTCTGCATAACATAAGGCAGAAAATCCACAGGTAACAGCGATAATAATAAAAAGGTAAACAACGCCGGGGCCGCCATCAAAGCAGGCTTTACCAATAGTGCTAAATACACCAGCGCCAATAGTTGCAGCCACACCTAAAGCGGTCAGGTCCTTTACGCCTAATACTTTATTCAATCCCCTGGAATCCTCTCCTTCGGAAAACCCTTTTTCAGCATCTTCCAAAAGTTTGGAAACTTGTTTTTTTCGAAAAAGCGAACTCATCTTTTTAATTAAGAATTAATAATTAGTAATTAATAATTGTCACCAATTATTGCTGGTTTATTATACCGGTTAAATATTTTAATACTAATCAAATCGAAGGAATTATTAATTATTAATTCTTAATTACTAATTATTAATTAATTCTCTCTTTGTATCAAAAAGCTCGCTAACTCGGTCAGCGGTTTTTTTCTTACAGATTGTACTGCTGTATTTTCTAAATGTTGTAAAGCTGTTTGTAAATATTTTTCTTTTAACTCATTTGCCCATGCAGCTACTTTGCAATCCTTAAATATCTGTAACACTTTGGCTACTTTATCTGATGGATTTTCCTGCATGAGTCTTTTTAATGTTGCATGCTGTTCAGCGCTGGCTGTCTCGAATGCATAGATCATTAAAAATGTTTTTTTATTGGCAATGATATCTCCACCCACCTGTTTGCCAAATTTTTCAGGATCGCCAAAAGCATCTAAATAATCATCCTGTATTTGAAAAGCGATACCCAGGTTTTTACCAAATTCATATAAATGATGTTGGCTATCTCCCGCTGCTCCCCCCAATATAGCCCCAAATTGTAAACTTGCCGCCAATAATACCGAAGTTTTTAAGGAGATCATGTGCACATATTCATCCATACTTACCGTTTCTTTATGCTCAAAATCCATATCTAATTGTTGACCCTCACATACTTCGCGGCCCACTTTATTGAATAACTGTAACACTTTGGGTAAATGCTCAGGCTTTATCTTACTTATATAATCGTAGGCTTTTACCAGCATTACATCGCCGGCTAATAAGGCGGTTGATTCGCCGTATTTGATATGAACGGTTTCCATACCCCGGCGCAATGGCGCTTTATCCATTATATCATCGTGTATCAAACTAAAATTGTGAAAGAGCTCAATGGCTGTAGCCACATGATAGGCGTCTGCACTAATTTCATCAAATAATTCATTGCCCATTAAACAAAGCGCTGGACGGATACGCTTGCCGCCTATTTGCAGGATATACTCTGCCGGCTCATATAAACTGGCCGGAGTTTCGGGGAAATGACGGGTGTTAAAATGTACATTGAACTTTTCCGATAATTCCTGGAATGAATGCATTGACTAAAGCTTTACAACAAAAATAACTGATTCGAAACAGTCGGCTTATTTTTTATAGAAATCTTTCGTTTATTTTTGCAGGAATATGAAGATCATTTTAAAGAACGAGTGGACGATCGCATTGCTGGCTATTATATTGTTTATGCCTTTTTTGGGGCATGTTCACCTGTTCGACTGGGATGAAATAAATTTTGCCGAAAGCGCCCGGGAAATGATGGTCTCGCACAATTATTTTTCCGTACAGATCAATTACCAGCGTTTTTATGAAAAGCCGCCATTATTTTTCTGGATGCAGGCCATCAGCATGAAAATATTTGGTGTAAATGAATTTGCCGCCAGGTTTCCTAATGCCGTTTGTGGTATTGTTACTTTGGTTTTTATTTTTCGTACCGGGAAAAAAATATTCAACGAAAATTTTGCAAGGATATGGGTAATGATCTACCTGGGTACAATTTTAACCTTCTTATATTTTAAGACGGGTATCATCGATCCATGTTTCAATCTTTTTATCATTGTAAGTATCTATCATTTTTACTTATTGACACTTACGGCAAGCGATAAATTAAAACATGCTTTTTTAGCAGGTCTATTTTTAGGTTTGGCTGTATTAACAAAGGGGCCGGTGGCAATTGTTATTACGGTATTGTCTTACAGCGTTTATGTATTGATCAACAGGTTTACATTTTACATGAGCTGGAAAGAGCTGCTGGTTATCATACTAACAGTAACGGCTATTTGTTTTTTATGGTTTGGTGTAGACCTGGTAAAGAACGGGCCCTGGTTTTTAGTAAGATTTATTAAATACCAGGTAGAATTATTTAGTCAGAATGCGGCAGATCATGGAGAGCCATTCTTTTATCATTGGTGGGTTTTATTGATAGGCTGTTTTCCTGCATCGATATTTTTTATGCGCGGACAATTTGTTTCAACACATGCATCACAACAAAAAGCATTTAAAAAATGGATGCTGATATTGTTTTGGGTAACGCTGATACTTTTTTCTATTGTTAAGACGAAGATCGTACACTACTCATCGCTCTGCTGGTTTCCGCTTACGTTTTTAGCGGCTGTATGCATCAATGACCTTTGGGAAAGAAAAGCAGAATTGAACAAATGGCTAAAAGCTTTACTGGGCGTGATCGGGATAGCAATAGCAACAGCCATCGCTGCTGTTCCACTTATAATGATGCATAAAGATCTATGGGTGGATAAAATACAGGATGTATTTGCCAGGGGGAATTTGCAAGCCAATGTTCAATGGGTATGGACAGATTCTATAGGAGGATTTGTTTTATTGATCGGCGTATTCAATTATCTTATTTCAAAAAACATACGGCAAAAAACGATCGTACTTTTTAGTTCATTAACGATCTGTATCTTTTTAACCAGCATTATCATTGCACCAAAGATCGAAGCTATATCACAAAGGGCCAATATCGAATTTTTTGAATCGCTGCAAGGCAAAGATGCGTATGTTGAAACGATAGGCTACAAAAGTTATGCGCAGTATTTTTATACAAAGAGCCTGCCGCATGCAGATACAAGCTCCTTAGATAACAGATGGTTACTACATGGCAATATAGATAAGACTGTTTATCTATCCACCAAAATTCAAGATGCTCCTAAGCTTGATACGGTTAGCGGAATTATTAAATTGTACGAGAAGAACGGCTTTGCTTTTTACGAGCGATTGCCGGCGGATAGCATAAAGAAATAATATAGTATCTTACTTATATGAAAATCCGCATCTTTGTAATACTCATATTAGTATGCTTTTTTTGTAATCAGTTTGCAATAGCTCAAGCCAAAACAGAAAAGAATTTCATTGACCCCACAGGCACTTATAAACTCTCCAATAAGACCACAATTAAAGATGGGTATAGATACGGGAATTTTGGAGGCATAGAAGTAAAGTTGCTTACTAATTCTACGATCGCAATTAGCCTTTTTATTTGCAGAGGTGCCACGAATTATAATTCAGGCTCTTTTATTGATACATTAACTTACCAAAATAGCAAAGCCATTTATAAAACTCCCGAAGAAGATTCCTCTTGCAGCATAACATTTACTTTTACTAATAAAGGGGTAATAGTAGATCAGTATCAAGCGGATATTAATTTCGGCTGTAACTTTGGACAAGGAGTTTTTGCAGATGGATTTTACAAAAGGATCTCAATCAAAACACCATTGATAGTTGATCTTGAAGGAAAATATTTTGGAGCCAATGGCATCTTACTTAAAGATAAACTACGCTGATTTTTAAACACTTAATTCTGTCAGGGCGTAAAACAATTATACCTTAACTCAACAACATGTTTGCCTGCAGGAATTTCGATCCCCATCAATAGCGGCAAATAATTATCAATGCTCGGCCGTAAAATATCAACCCTCTTAGAATCTAAGTAGATCTTCCAACCACTATAATAATTTTCAGAGAAGATCAATGTATCTGGAGACGCAGCATTGATGGCATATCTTTGATACTGATCAGCATAATGAAGCCTGGTGTATGAAAAAATATTAGGGCTATTTTTCTTCGTAGCTGATAATAGAAAAAGCCTTTGGTAAGCGGTTGGCCGTTCATATAAATTCAATTGTAAACTGTCATCTCTCATTATTAATGGCAGATCTAATGTATCTGATGTAATAATGTATTTAATATTTAACAGGTCATTGACAGTTGAGTTTGTATTCCAGTCCTGGTTGATAAAATCAAAATATGCTTTATTCATGGTTGCCCCATGTCCCATCCTGGTTTGTATATTATAAACATCCCCAATATTTTTGGGCATTTTATCTGATTCGATCCATACTCTTCCTTCGCCGAACTTAGGCTCTAAGTAATCGATCATTTTATTTCTTTTGAAAAAATTAGGGGGATAATTTGCCGAGTTGATACTATTTGCGCTGTACCCGCTGGAAATTTTAATCGCAAGTAGTACACACAAAAAGGCGGCATATTTGAAAAAAGGCTTATCTCGTAGAAATAGAACGAGTGCGCCTACTATTGTCAGGAAAAATAAATGCCAAATAACTTCTTTTGGTACAAGTGAATATTTATATGCCAATAAAAGATATACCACTTCTATAAAAAAGATAGCGGTAATAATTGATGCTATCTTTTTTTGTACCAGTGTAAAATTATATGGCCTTGATACCAGGTACTGGAAGCCAAATGCCATTAAAATACTACATAAAAAGTGTAACACAATAGCATATCTACCTAACTGCCTAACTGTGTCAACAAGCGGCAACACATAAATGATAGCAGGCAGGAAAGTATATTGGCCAAGCATTATAATTATTGTAAAAAGCATAACCCAATAAAAAAAATACTTATTCTTATCAAAGGCGTCCAGCGTACTTCTTTTACAAGATGCATATATAATGGAGAGTACCAGCACAAGTGGTATCAATCCAATAAATAGATCGTTGCCATCGCTAATGGGATAATCTTCTCTATCGATGATATTAAAATATTGTACAGGCGATATACTGAAGCGCTCGGCATAAGTTTTAAAAGGAACTTTGCCGCCGGGACTTACAGGATTTTTAGCACTTACCCATCGATAGGCGTGTTCCATATATTGCACGCCAATATATAATTGAGGAAAAGAAGTTATGATCACTACGCCTATTATAATTGAATATAGTATTGCGATCTTTTTCTTTTTATTGGTTGTAATAGCTTTGTCTGAAAATATAGTATAGGCGATATACGTAAACACAAGCAAAGCTGCATGAAAAAAAGGCTGAATATGCCCTGCTAAAATTTGCAGGCCTAAAAAAAATCCTATTAGTAAAAGATCGATCCAGTTTTTTGTATTAAAATACCTGAGTGTAAAAAGAAACGAGTACGGCAATAAAGTAAGACCAAAGAAAATGGCTGATTGCCCTCCTGCTCTTGCTGTTACGCACCCTGCAACGGCAAATAACAACCCTCCTAAAATACTGCCTAAATAAGAAATTTTCCATTCTCTGCATACAAAGTAAAATCCTACAGCTGCAATACAGAAATGAAATAGTATCAATAGATCGAGGCAATAAACACTAATTCCGTTGCTATTGCCAAATAGCAATATCCATATAATATTTATTGGATAAAAAATCCCTGTTTGAAATTCTCCTGCAAAAGACCGGCCACCAAAAGTATTGGCGTCCCATAATGGAAGATAGCCATGGCGAAGTGCATAATTAAGCTTTTGATACCAGGGATAAAATTGTTCGACATTGTCAAAATTGACAAAAAAGGTTTTCGTCCCTTTTAAAACATCCATAAACACCCAGGCAATAAAAGCAATTATAAAAATAACTGATAGAATATTTCCCTGTGTTTTATTTTTAAGGTTAAGCATTATGGGCTATGTATAAGAATAGCGTTGCAATATATGAAATTCGCAGTAAGAAATAGAAGCAACCTACTGCTGCATTATTTTTTAAAAATAAAATATACTGCCAATATCAAAAAACCAAACCCGATTGCGTGGTTTAATCTAAAACTCTCATTCTTAAAAAATACAATAGTAAAAACCGTAAACACGGTTAATGTAATTACTTCCTGGATCACTTTTAATTGCCAGAGTGTAAATGGGCCGCCGTTTTCTACAAAGCCGATCCTGTTGGCGGGCACCTGGAAAGAATATTCAAACAGTGCTATTCCCCAGCTGATCAATATTACACCCGCCAGACTTAAACCATTGAACCAGGTCCATTGTTTAAATTTCAAATGGCCATACCAGGCAAAGGTCATAAAAGTGTTGGACAATATTAAAAGGCCGATCGTTATCAAAGCTTTTTTCATCGGAATAATTATTAGGTTTTACATCGTACACCAAACATCGTACATCGTACTTTCCGTTAGCTTTCATTATATATTTTCAAAACAGTGTGCCTCAAGTTACTTCCTGCTGTGCCCAAAATAAAATCAATGGTTTCGGCAACATCTTTTGTTGGCACCCATTTTGTAAAATCAGCGTCTGGCATTTCTTTTCGGTTCAATGGCGTATCCATTGTGCTTGGTACAATTACTGAGGCTGTTATTTTCGGATATTTTTTATTGGCATTGATCATATCTGCCAATGATATTACCATTGATTTAGATAAGGCATACGCAAAAGACTTCGCTCCTTCCGAAGCTACCAGTGCGGCTTTAGAGCCTACCAAAATAATTTGTCCTGCTCCCTGCTTTTCGAAATAAGCCAACAAAGGTTTTACAACATGAAAGGCGGTAATAAAATTCAGGTCAACCATTTTTCTGATATCTGCGTCTGTTGCATTTTCAAGATCGCCAGGTGCATAGCCGCCTACTAATAATACAGCAGCGTAAATGCCGCCTTTGGTTGTTATCGCTTTTTGTACAAAAGCTGCAGCAGCTTTTTCATCCAACAGATCAACGGCTTCTGAAAATTGGTCAGGAAGATCATTGAAGAGGTTAATGCTTTTTTCATCTACAATTAACGATAAGGCGTAGCCGCTATTGCTTAATTTTTTCACTACATCTCTACCCAATCCTCCTGCCGCTCCGCTGATGATAATATTTTTATTACTCATGATTTATGTATAAATTGGTTATGTAATAGACACGATATTACAACAAATCTAAAGCCAAATTGCTTTCAATGGCAACAAAAACATCCAGACCAAAACATTTTGTGTGGTTATTAATTGCTGCAATACTTAGCAGCTGTGCGTTTTCAAAAAGAACCTGCATAAAATACTACACTAAAGCAAGCACCAAAACATATGATATGATCATTGTACCGGGCGTGCCTTTAGCTACTGATAGCCTGCAATGGAGCAGGATAATGAAAGCGCGCGTTTATTGGTCAAAATATTTATATGATAAAGGCATTGCCAAAAATATCATGTATTCAGGAGGCGCTGTACATACGCCGTATTATGAAGCCATGATAATGGCCATGTATGCAGAAGCGATCGGCATTCCGAAAGAACATATTTATACAGAGATAAAAGCGGAACATAGTACGGAGAATATTTACTACTGCTACAAAAAATCAAAGAAGGCAGGATTTGAAACGATCGCTTTGGCAACAGATCCGTTTCAGGCAAAACAAATGCGTAAGTTCACACGCAGGCTCGATCCTTCAATTGACCTTATCCCCATTATATATGATAGCTTAAAGACAATGGAGCCAACAATGATCAATCCTTCGATAGAATACAAGCAGGCATTTAAAGAGAATTTTAAATCACTGGAAGAACGTGAAGGCTTCTGGAAACGCACCAGGGGAACGTTTGGAAAGAATATTGATAAGAACGCTTATGATTAAACTGCTTGGGCTAAAGCTTATGTTGATAGATCGGAGAATTGTACAACTTCAAGCGCTTTAAAAAATAGCCAAAAGAGACTCCCAGTACACCCAGGCCATATTTCATGCTTCTTTTAAAATTGATGGAAGAAGCTTCATCAAAATATTTCGTCGGACAAGTAACTTCAGCAATTTCAAACCCTGCATCAAATATCTGCGCGATCATTTCATTATCAAAAATAAAATCATCATTGTTTGCTTCGTAATTTACTTTGCGTAAAACATCGGCACTAAAAGAGCGATAACCAGTATGGTACTCGCTTAATTTTTGTCCCATTAATAGGTTTTGAGATAAGGTCAGCAAGCGGTTCGCAATGTATTTATACATCGGCATACCGCCTCTCAATGCGCCTTTTCCTAAAATACGGCTACCAAATACTACCGGGTAAAGCTCGTTAGCAATGATGCTGCTCATAGCCGGTATCAGTAATGGCGTGTATTGGTAATCCGGGTGCAGCATTATCACCACATCGGCATTAAGTTCCAGGGCTTTATTGTAACATGATTTTTGATTGCCGCCATAACCCCTGTTTTGCGGATGCGTTATAATATGGCGAATGCCTAAGCGCGTTGCCACTTCTACCGTATTGTCTTTACTGGCATCGTTTACCAATATCACATCATCAACAATATCAAAAGGTATTTCACGATAGGTTTTCTCTAAGGTTTTTTCTGCGTTATAGGCTGGAAGTACAACAACAATTTTTTTTCCGTTCAGCATAAACAAATTTTGTGCGAAGTAAGTATTTTTTTACGAAGCGATGATTATCGTTATTTTTTTGATTTGATCTTTTTACCTTTTGCTAGCTTAGCATTATCCTTAACCGTACTCACTGTTCCTTCTTCTTCATTCGGTATCCAATGATAATCAAGCTGGCGCTTGGCAAGGTTAGCAGCAACAACTTTTATTTTTACCTGATCACCCATCCTGAATTTTCTTCCCGTGCGCATACCCACTAAAGCATAATCAGCTTCATCCAAACGGAAATCATCATAATCGCTCAGGTCTCTCACACTTACCATCCCTTCGCACTTGTGCAATACTGTTTCTACAAAATAACCAAAAGAGGCAACGCCGCTGATAATACCATCAAATTCTTCACCCACATAATCCTGCATAAATTCTACCTGCTTGTATTTATTGCCGGCACGTTCTGCTTCCATTGCTTTTCTTTCCTTATCGCTGCAATGCTTGCATTTCTCCTCCATCTTTTTATCAGGCTTCAGGTTTTTTTCTAAACATTCCAGTAAAACCCTGTGCACCATTACATCGGGGTAACGGCGGATCGGTGAAGTAAAATGACAATAATGCTCAAAGCCTAAACCATAGTGACCAATATTTTCTGACGTATAAACCGCTTTTGCCATAGTGCGTATACCTAATTGTTCCAACACATGCTGCTCCGGTTTGCCTTCTACTGCTTTCAATAAAGCATTAAAAGATTTGGCGATAGCCGCCTGGTTGTCCATATCGAATGTATACCCAAACTTTTTTGCGAATACTACAAATGGTTTTAATTTCTCTTCACTTGGTGTATCATGTACACGGTAAGGAAAAGGCATCGGTTCCTTATTGATCTTTATCTTAGATACATATTCAGCGATCGTTTTGTTGGCTAACAACATAAACTCTTCGATCAGCTGATGTGATTCTTTGCTTTCTTTAACTACAATGCCCAATGGTTTTCCTTTATCATCTAATTTAAAACGCACTTCCTGCGACGAGAAATTGATGGCACCTTTGGCAAATCTTTCTGCGCGAAACTGCTTGGCTAAATTATTCAATAATAATAATGCTTTAGGATGATGCGGGCCATCTTTTGTTTCTATCACTTCCTGCACATCTTCGTAAGTAAAGCGATGATTGCTATGTATCAACGTTCTACCGATCCATTTATGTTTTATTTCTGCCTTGTTAGTAATTTGAAAAATGACAGAGAAAGTATATTTATCCTCATTAGGGCGTAATGAACATAATTCGTTCGATATCTTTTCCGGCAACATAGGGTTCACTCTGTCTGGCAGGTAAACACTTGTTGCCCTGTCGTATGCTGATTTATCTAGGGCTGTGCCTGGCTTTACAAAATGACTCACATCTGCAATGTGCACGCCTATTTCATAACAGCCATTATCTAAATTTCTGATAGAGATCGCATCATCAAAATCTTTGGCGTCTACCGGATCGATAGTGAAGGTTAAAATATCACGACAATCTTTTCTTACTCTTGTTGCTTCGCGCGTAATTACATCAGATAATTCTCCTGCTTCTTTCATCACAGCATCATCAAATGATAAAGGGAAGCCTGCTTCTAAAAGCAATTCCTTCATTGCCATATCATTGATATCTTCTGCCTGTATTACGGATATCACTTCGCCTTCAGGTTTTTTATCGCCCTTGGCCCATTTAGCCAAACGTACGATCACGCGATCCTTATCTACTGCACCATTTAATTTATCTAAGCCAACATGAAAGTCAGGCACGGGCTTTTCTGAATCTGAAACAAAAAAAGCAAAATTTTTGCTCACCTGCATGGTGCCAATAAATTCTGTTTGTTTGCGCTCTGCCACATCAACAATTTTTCCTTCTATCCTGCTGCCTCTGCCGTTATCTTTTGAAATTTGTACACGTACCGTATCACCATGAAATGCCTGGCCGAAATCATTCGGCTTAACCATAATATCTTTATCCTGGCCTTCTACAATTACATACCCCATTCCACTGCGTGAAATATCCAATTTGCCTTTTACAATTAATACCTGTGATGATTTTTTAACCTGTCCTGTATTCGTTTTACCCATAATTTTTATTCTCTGCTATTTATTTTTTTGTCTGAACCAGGATTTGGAAGGATCATATTAATTTATGGGATTTGAATAACATATCAATCCGCTTAATTGCATAAATCCTGCTAAATTTACCTTCAGATAGGCTGCAAGTTAAGTAAACTAACCCGATACTGTACTTTGGCACAAATACTGTTATTAAATGTTGATAGGTCAACACAGATTCAGTAACTTTAAATCAAACAATTTTTATATGCAAACTTATGATACGGTAGTGGCAGCATTAAATGGCCTTAAAGGCAGGGGCTATACGCTTGATTTTAATGTGTCTTTCGATAAACTGATCTGTTCCGATAAAAAGGTTCTGCTGAACCCGAATGAATTTGAAATAGTTGAAGTGTACCGCTTTGAAGGTGAAACAAACCCATCTGATGAAGACGTTGTATATGCTGTTGAATCAAAAGAGGGTAATATAAAAGGCACTTTTACCAGTGCTTACGGCATGTATTCTGATTCTATTTCTACTGATATGATGAAGAAAATGGCTATGCATACGGATAAGATATAACTGATTTACAATAGTTTACAGGAGAAACATCACTTTTCTCCTTTTTTTATTTGATAATATTAACAGTGTTCATTAAATTTGCATTGTTAATATAATGTACGATGATAATGGAAAGAAAAGAAATACAGGAACAAAGAATGAAGGGCTACTTTATTGAAGCCACAAAAGATATTCTTAAAGGCGAAGGACTTAAAAACATAAGCGTAAGAAATATTGCCGAACGCGCAGGTTATTCCTTTGCTACTTTATACAATTATTTTAAAGATGTAAAAGAGCTGGTATTTTATTGTGTGAAAGATTTTCAGACAGAATGCGAAACACATGTAAAAGAGCAGACAGAAAAAATACCCAGCGGCTCAAAAAAACTACAAGCGATCACTAAGGCTTATCTCGACTATTTTATCCAATACCCCGGCATTTTTGAATTATTTTTTATTGAGAAGCTATCCGATATTGGTGGCAACCAGGAAGCCTCCTCTCTGATCATTTCTTTTCTGGATAGATTAACTGAAGAAGAATGGAACTATTGTATCAAAAATAAATTAACTACTGAAAAAGATGCCGCAAGAATAAAAGCTACGCTATTAAATACAACCACCGGACTTTTGTTATTGTATATCCATAGAAGGCATCCAAAAGATTATGCTGAGTATGTAAAATTATCAGGTAACCAGATCGATCATATTTTGAATGAAGTAGGAACCTAGCTATATAAATTGTTAAATCCCGTAGGGATGAAATATTAATAATCTCCGCCTGACAACACACCAAGAGTGCCGTAGGTACGGTATATATCGCACCTACGGCGCTTTGTCAATAATCATATGTCTTCTATTAATATTTCATCCCTACGGGATTATAAAAAGGAAGTTATATTTTTGACTCAAATACTTAAGCCGTATATGTTGAAAAAATATTTGCAGGATAATTTGTGGTTTGTGGCTCCCTGGTTGCTGTTTGTTATTGTCTGCAGTTACTACTGTTTTACTTACAGCAAGGTTGACCTGCATTTAATGAGCAACCAATTTGTTGGTGGGTGGATGGATACATTATTCCGGATCTTGACATTAACGGGCGATGGCGGAATTATTGTAGTAGCCATCATTGTATTGCTATTTTATAATACAAAGATGTCTATTCAGCTTGCTATCATTTTTATTATCACCACGATCGTAACGCATTTATTTAAAGATGTATTGGTACAGGATATGTATCGCCCCTACCGTGTTTTTAAAGACTTGCATATTCAGCTTAAACTGGTGAGTGGTATAGAAATGAATGAGGTCAGTAGTTTTCCTTCCGGGCATTCAACAACTGCTTTTAGCTTCTTTGCTTTTTTTGCTTTTTATATCAGGCAACATTATATCAAATTTCTTTTTTGCGTTACCGCGATACTGATCGCTTATTCGAGGGTTTATTTATCACAACATTTTTTGATGGATGTATTAGCCGGTTCTTTAATTGGTGTGATCACTGTGATATTAGTATTGGCCTACAGCAATGTTTCTGATAAATACAATGTACCGATTAAAGCATATTTACGATCTAGAAAAGAAACAGTTTAATTTTTTATTTAGCGGCTATTTTATTACTATCATAGTCTTTAAAGATCAAACGCAAATTTTGATCGTAGGTAAAGTAACTATATACCCAGTTCAATAAAATAAAAAAACGGTTCTTTACGCCAAGCGTTAAAAATAAATGCACCAGCATCCATGTTAGCCAGGCAAAAAACCCTCCAAAATGTAATTTCGGTTTTGTAAGATCTACTACTGCAAGGTTACGGCCCACTGTTGCCATTGTTCCTTTATCGGTATAAATAAAATCTTTCAATGGTTTATTGCTTTTGGTTTCGATCAGCTGCAAATTTGCCGCAAGAAGATCTGCCTGCTGTATGGCCACAGGTGATAATTGTGGATGGCCTTTGGGATAAAATTCATTTTCTAAATAAGCTACATCGCCAATGGCATAAATATTAGCCATTCCTTCAACCTTTGTTTGATGATCAACTTTTATGCGGTTGCCTTTTGCTATTAATGCTTTATTAATTCCTTCGGGTACATTTCCTTTTACGCCTGCTGCCCATATCAACGTAGCTGCATCGATCGTTTCGCCATTTTGTAAAGTTGCTTTTACACCATCGTATTCTTTTAGTGTTGTACCTGTCATCACTTTTACGCCTAACCTTTCTAAATATTTTCTTGAGTCTGCACTTGATGCTTCGGTCATTGCAGCCAAAGTTTTATCCAACCCTTCTAATAAATAGATCGTCATTTTAGAAAAATCGAGTTCTGGATAATCTTTGGGCAAAACATATTTTCTCATATCCGCGATAGCGCCACTTAATTCTACACCAGTTGGTCCACCGCCAACAACGATGATGGTTAATAAGCTTTGCAGGTCTTTTTCGTTTTTAGCACTAACAGCTTTTTCGAAATTGTGTAAGAAACGATAACGTAGCTCCAAAGCCTCCGCCGTACTTTTCATCGGCAATGCGTGATCAATGATACTTTGGTTACCAAAGAAATTTGTTCCTGCTCCCGTAGCGATCACCAATACATCATAGTCAAACTCACCAATATTGGTTACTACTTTATTTTGCGCAGATACTATTTGCTGTACTTCTGCCAGTCTAACACGTACATTTTTACTGCCATGAAAAACCTTACGTAAAGGAAAAGATATATTGCTTGCATCTAGACCGGCAGTAGCCACCTGGTAAAATAAGGGCTGAAACTCATGGTAATTATGCTTATCAATTAAAGTAACATCAAAACCTGAGCGGTTACTTAATTTTCTTGCCAGGCGTAATCCGCCAAAGCCGCCGCCTATTATTATTATTTTCATATTATGGTATTAATAAAAAATCCTGCCAAAAAGAGCAGGATTGTAATTTAATTCTTTTATGGATATGGCTTAATACAATAAACGCACTTTGATCGTGTTTTTCACTTTCTTTAAAAGCGACAATGCTTCTGCACTTAGCGCCTTGTTAACGTCTAACACAACATAACCTATCTCATCATTCGTTTTTAAATACTGGCCTAATATATTGATGTGATTTTTAGATAGCGTGGTATTTATTTCACTCAATACACCTGGTACATTATTGTGGATATGCAAAATACGGTGCGTTCCTTCTTGCGGAGGCAAGTTCAAACCCGGTGTGGTATGACTACCGGTAGTAATTCCTTTTTCTAAATATTTGTATAATTTATTGCTTACATCTTCACCGATATTGTGTTGTGCTTCCTGTGTGCTGCCGCCGATATGTGGCGTTAAGATAACATTGCTTAAGCCTTGTAATGGGGTAGTAAATTTATCGCCATTTTTTTCCGGTTCCCAAGGATACACATCTACTGCTGCGCCACTTAAATGCCCTTCTTTTAAATATTTAGCCAAAGCATCTAAGTCAACTACTTCGCCTCTTGCATAGTTAATTAATGTAGCGCCTTTTTTGAAATATTTTAAATTGGTCTTATTGATCATGTTCTTTGTAGAAGGCAATTCAGGTACATGTAATGTAACGATATCAGATATCGCCAGCATTTCTTTCAATGTTTTCTTTTGCTCTGCATTACCTAAAGGCAATTTAGTTTCTACATCATAAAACACCACTTTCATTCCTAAGCTTTCGGCCAATACACTTAACTGGCTACCGATACTTCCGTATCCGATAATGCCTAATGTCTTTCCTCTTAATTCATAACTACCACTTGCATCTTTCAGCCAGATGCCCTGGTGTGCCGCAATATTTTTATCGATTATTTTACGGATCAAAATGATAGAAGCGCCGATCACTAATTCTGCTACGCTACGGGTATTGCTATACGGTGCATTAAAAACCGCTACGCCTTTTTGTGTTGCTTCTTTAAGGTCTACCTGGTTGGTACCGATACAAAAGCAACCGATGGCTTGTAATTTTTCTGCTGCATCCAACACCTTTTTGGTGATCTGTGTTTTACTGCGGATACCTAATAAATGGACATTCTTTATTTCTTTTATTAACTGCTCTTCGCTCAATGCGCCACTCAATTTCTTTACGCTTGTATACCCTGCATTATTGAAATATTTAACTGCCGCATCACTGATATTTTCTAAAAAAAGTATATTTATCTTCTCTTTAGGATAACTAGTCAATTTTTTTTCTGCCATGATATTTAATTTACTTCCGTATTTTGCGCAAATATATTCTATCTAATTCTTAATCTATTACGTTGTCGGGAATAAAATCTTTTTTTAATAGAGTAAAATATACTCCTATTAGTTCAGGGTCACTTACTTACAGGACTTGTTTAGGTGCCATTATCGTTAGCATTGCCGGCTTATCTGCCTGTCATTCGGCTTCTTCCGAATCAAACGAGCAGCCCCAGCTAAAGTCTGCCCCAACTACTTTATCAGCTATTCCTGCGCCTAATTTGATAGATATCCCCGCTCCAACGCCTATATCGCCCGCATTACAGCAGCATTTGCACGATGGCTGTGCCGAATGGTACAATGCCCGTTTAAGAAACAGCGGTTTTAATGGCGGCATGCTGGTAGCTAAAAATGGTAATATCATATTTGAGCAGTATAAAGGGATGGCGCATATCGGTGGCAAAGATTCTGTTACGCAAAACACTTCTTTCCAGATAGCATCGGTTTCCAAGACATTTACTGCGATGGCGGTATTGAAATTATACCAGGATAGCCTTATCAAATTAGACGACCAGTTCAGCAAATATTTTCCGCAGTTCAATTATCCGGGTGTGACTATCAGGGATATGTTGAGCCATAGAAGCGGTTTACCTAATTACCTGTACTTTTTAGAAGACCTGCATTGGGATGAGACAAAATTTGCGACCAATGAAGATGTACTATCCTTAATGATCGCGCGTAAAAATGAGATAAAAGATATTTCTACTCCTGATACGCATTTTGAATATTGCAATACCAACTTTGCGTTATTGGCATTATTAGTAGAAAAAGTAACGGGCGAAAAATTTCCGCAATATATGCAGCAGACATTTTTTACGCCGCTGCACATGACGAATACTTTTATTTTTAATCCTGATAGCATGGCCGTTGCTAACCGCAGTTATGATTATAGGGGCAGGATAGAAAAAGATACTTACCTGGATAAAGTGTATGGTGATAAAGATATATACACCACGCCGAGAGACCTGTTGATATGGGACAGGGCATTAACCACGGGCGTGATATTTAAACCCGAAACAATGACGCTGGCCTACACTCCTTACAGCAATGAAAGAAGAGGCATTAGAAATTACGGATTAGGCTGGAGGATGTTTGTGTTTCCTTCAGGTAAAAAAATAATTTATCATAACGGTTGGTGGCATGGCAGTAATGCTTCTTTTATAAGAATGATACAAGACTCTGCCACGATCATTATCATCGGCAATAAATACAACCGCAATATTTATCATGCCAAAGAATTAGCGGGACTTTTTGGTAACTACGGTGGTAAAGCAGAAGCCGATGAAGAAAACGAAGCGGCAGAGCCTGCAGCAAGGGTTAGAAGAAGGCACAGAGGCAGACGTTAATAAAATAACAACCTATACCTATGATACAAATTAAAAGCGGACGTTTTTTAATTATCCTTTTATTTCTTCTTGTAAGTAGTTTAGTAAGTCACGCTCAGAGCAGTGATCTTTTCAAAGATACTAGTAAGGTCTTTATAGTAGCCAATGACGATACAGTATATTTAAAACCTGCGGTAGCTGCAAGTTTTCCGGGAGGAATGCATGGATGGTTTAAATTTCTTCAAAAAACATTAAATGCAAATGTTCCCGTTAATAATGGCGCTCCTAATGGGACATACAAAATAATTATAGATTTTATTATAAAAAAAAATGGATCAATCAGTAACATAACCACCGAAACGAATGCTGGCTATGGTGTGGAACAAGAGGGAATAAGAGTAATTTTAAAAAGTCCCCATTGGATACCTGCAACACAAAACGGATCTGCCGTAAATTCTTATAAACGTGAGCCAGTAACTTTTATCGTTAGTGGAGACAAATGATACATATGAAAACATTTACAAAAAATAAAACGCCATTACTTTTTTCTTTGCTTGTTTTAAGTTTTACTTCTCTACAAGCGCAAACTATAAAAAGTCCAACAGATAGCACCACTAATTCTATCGACACGACAAAGTATACTAATGTTGAATATAAAGCTGAATTCCAAAATGGTGGGCTGCAGGCATGGGCACAATATATAAGCCGCAATATTGATGCTGATGTTCCTACCAGAAAAAAAGCCCCGGTTGGTTCTTACAAAGTAATTATAAGATTCATTATAGACAGAGACGGTAAGCCCACAAATATAGAAGCGGAAACAAGTTTTGGATATGGTATGGAAGAAGAAGCTATCAGGGTTATTAACAACTCACCCCTGTGGATACCCGCATTTCAAAATGGCAAAAATGTAAGCTCCTATATTCGCCAACCTATAGTTTTTACAGTATCTCAGTAGTAAATACTAGATTGAACTCCCAAAAAACAAATAACACAACCCTATCGCTGTAACGATCCCAACTAGATCTGCCAATAACATAGCGCCAATTGAGTAACGCGTATTTTTAATAGATACCGCACCAAAATAAACAGCCACCACATAAAAAGTTGTATCTGAAGATCCTTGTAAGATACAGCTCAATCTTCCCGCAAAAGAATCGGGACCTGCTGCTTTCATCGTATCGATCATCATTCCCCTGGCACCGCTTCCGCTTAATGGTTTAATGAGTGCTGTTGGTAAACCTTGCACAAAACGCGTATCAAATCCAACAGCGGCAAATAAATGCGTCATTCCATTTATGATGATATCAAAAGTTCCGCTTGTACGCAACATACTTATCGCTACTAACATTCCAACCAGGTAAGGGATAATTCTCACGGCTGTTTCAAATCCATTTTTAGCACCCTCCACAAATGCGTCGAAGATGTTTATCTTTTTATATAAACCTCCCAATATGATCAATAAAAAGATCAATAAGATGATGCCGTTACTCAGTATGCCCGAAAAAGAATCCATGCTATCATGTGGCAAGTGATTAACATAAACGACCAACAAAGCAATTAAAGAAGATATACCCAATACCCAACCTAAAATCACCGGCTGAAAAACATTGATCTTTTGTTTATAAGAAACAACCAGCATCGCAGCGATCGTGGCAACAAATGTGGCGATCATGCAGGGAATAAAAATATCAGTAGGATTTACCGCATTCAGTTTCGCCCTTGCCGCAATAATACTAACCGGTATCAATGTTAAGCCCGATGCATGTAAACATAAAAACATTATCTGCGCGTTGGAAGCTGTTTCTTTATCGGGATTGATCTCCTGCAGACTTTCCATCGCTTTTATACCGAATGGTGTTGCGGCATTATCCAGACCTAATAAATTCGCAGAAAAATTCAGCATCATATGTCCGAATGCGGGATGATCTTTTGGTACATCAGGAAATAATTTAGAAAAGAATGGCCCGATGATCCTGGATAAAAAACGTATGCCGCCTGCTTTATCAGCAATACTCATAAAACCCATAAAGAGCGCCATCACTCCTATCAAACCAATACACAGATCAACGGCACTTTTACAAGTAGCCAAAATACCATCGGCGCTTTGTTCTTTAAAAGTGATTATTTTATTATCAGCTGTCTTTACATAGTTAATGTCGCCATCCTTATATTCTTTTGATGTCAGTAAAGCCGCCGTTATTTTTTGCGAAAGCGAAGCGCTGTCAACCTGTTGGGCATGTGTTGTATCTCCTGCCTTGCCAACTACCATCCTGCTATAAATATCTTTGCCGCCGCTTGTAAATAAACAGGTAAAGCTCGCCGCCATAATGGCTATGATTATAAATGCACTCCAGATTCTGCTTAATGCCATGAAAGTTGTAAGTATTAAGTTATAAGTGCTAAGTTAAGTAGCTGATATCAATATCTTGCTACTTTGTTTTACATTTGCACCTTCAAATTAAGTTATGGCAGAACTTATAACTTAATACTTACAACTTAACACTTTAAGAAAATGGCTTTAAAAGCAGGAATCGTAGGATTACCGAACGTGGGTAAATCAACTTTATTTAACGCAGTAAGCAATAGCGCCAAAGCTCAGGCGAGCAATTACCGTTTTTGTACCATCGAACCAAATGTTGGTTTGGTAGATGTGCCCGATCAAAGGATCATAAAGTTGGCTGAGTTTGTAAAACCCGATAGAACTGTTCCGACACAGATCGAGATCGTTGATATTGCTGGTTTAGTACGTGGCGCAAGTAAAGGTGAAGGATTGGGTAATAAATTTTTGGCGAATATCCGTGAAGTAGATGCCATCATCCAGGTGATCCGATGTTTTGAAGATGAAAATATTTTGAGAGACGAAGGACCTATCAATCCTATTGGCGATAAAGATATCATCGAAACGGAATTGCAATTGAAGGATATGGAAAGTGTTGAGAAGAAATTGGCCAAGACAGAAAAGATGATGAAGACCGATACCAAATTAAAAGCAGAATATGATGTTTTAGTAAGGTGCCAGCAACAATTGAACGATGGTAAAAATGTGTTGGGCTTAGGTCTATCTAAAGAAGAAAAGCTCGCTATTGCTGATCTTTATTTATTGACAGACAAACCCGTTTTGTACGTGGCTAATGTTGATGAAGCAAGTATGCACACCGGCAATAAATATTCTGATGCATTAAAAGCTGCTGTTGCTAAAGAAGGCGCAGAAGTTATTGTTATGACAAATGCTATTGAAGCACAGATAGCAGAATTTGAAGATGCAGATGATAAAGCAATGTTCATGGAAGAATATAAAATGACAGAGCCGGCTTTGGACAGATTGATCCATTCTACTTATAAATTACTGGACCTATACACTTATTTCACTGCAGGCGTGCAGGAAGTGAGGGCCTGGACAATTCAAAAAGGATGGAAAGCGCCACAAGCGGCCAGCGTGATTCATACTGATTTCGAAAAAGGCTTTATCAAAGCAGAAGTTATTGCTTACAATGATTTTGTAACTTATAAATCTGAAGCAGCTTGCAGGGATAATGGTAAACTAAGAATTGAAGGAAAAGAATATTTAGTGCAGGACGGAGATGTAATGCACTTTAGGTTCAATGTTTAATAAAGAACTTACTACATAAAAAAGGCCGCAATTATCTTGCGGCCTTTTTTATAACGTATTTTATTTACCGGCGAACATACGCGGCCGTAGTAACAGTAGAATATGGATAGATATTATACCTGCCTGTCGTTAACAATGTATCATTCGAAATAATATAACTCGTGGTATCATAACCGTTAGTAGCAGTGTTCCATACGGTAAATTTATTATCACCAATAAGTGTATAAGAATAGGTTTCTACTGTATCCACAGGCGAAGCTGTTATATCCATGAAATAAAATTTATCCCGTTGAAATTGCAACAGAAACTCATTCTGTGAATACACCGTATCGCTGCGGTCCAAAAAAGGAAATGGAATTGAATCAGGATAATAAATATTCAGGTAGATCATCCCCCAATTCCCCATCAAAGAACCCGGGCTATTGCTTTTTTTACATGAGCTTGCTGTTATCAGGAAGCATCCAAATAATAACACCAATAACGTTAAGGAAAGATTTACCTTTTTCATTTAGCTAAGATAATAAAAAAAGGGTCTGGATGAGCACAGACTTTTCTAGATGATTATCAATGAAAACCGGTATTTATTCTGATAAAATTTATACCCAGTTGTTGAAATCTTGATCAATAAAAATTGGGTATTTCAACTGCGTGCAGGTAATTTGCACTATGGCTACATTTCAATTCCCGCAACAAACAAATTTTTACAAAGGAAAAGTTCGTGACGTATATAGTATTGCAGATAATTTACTGGTGATGGTGGCAAGCAACCGCATCTCTGCTTTTGATGTTATTTTACCAAAACCCATTCCCTACAAGGGCCAGGTTTTAAACCAGATAGCCGCTTATATGCTAAAAGCGACCAGCGATATTTGTCCCAATTGGCTGATCAATACCCCTACACCGAATAGCGCTATTGGAAAACGCTGTGAACCGTTTCGGGTAGAAATGGTGATAAGAGGAAATTTAACCGGGCACGCATGGCGCACTTACAGCAGTGGATCAAGAACATTATGCGGCGTTACAATGCCCGAAGGATTAAAAGAAAATGATCATTTCCCTTCACCGATCATCACGCCTTCAACCAAAGCCGAAGTTGGACATGATGAAGATATCTCAGGAGAAGAAATTATAAAAAGAGGCATTGCCAGTGAAGCAGACTATACCATTTTAGAAAAATACACACGTGCACTTTTTCAAAGAGGAAAAGAAATGGCGGCAAAGCAGGGATTGATATTGGTGGATACAAAATATGAATTCGGAAAAATTGGCGACACTATTTATTTGATGGATGAAATTCATACACCCGATTCATCAAGGTATTTTTATGCTGATGGTTACGAAGCAAGACAGGCCGCCAACGAAAGACAAAAACAATTAAGTAAAGAATTTGTAAGAGAATGGCTGATCGAAAATAATTTTATGGGCAAAGAAGGTCAGACTGTTCCGGAAATGACGGATGAATGGATCAACACCATCAGTAAACGTTATATCGAACTATACGAAAAAGTAATTGGCGAGAAATTTGCACCGGAAGAATTAAGCGATGAAGAAACAGCAAAGAAAATAACAACAGCATTAAATAATTTAGGCGTATGAAAGTAAGAGCGATCATAACAGGAGCAACAGGCATGGTAGGCGAAGGCGTTTTACACGAATGCTTATTAAGCGATGATGTTGAACAGGTATTGGTGATCAACCGAAAACCTTGTGGTGTTGTACATCCAAAATTAAAAGAGATCATTCATGCCAATTTCTACAACTTCTCTCCGATCGAATCGCAATTACAAAATTATAATGCCTGCTTTTTTTGTTTAGGCGTTACTTCAGTAGGTAAAAAAGAACCGGAGTACACCAAGCTTACTTACGATCTTACCACATATGTGGCAGATACCCTGGTAAAATATAACCACGATATGGTGTTCTGTTATGTTTCAGGTGGTGGAACAGACCGGACAGAAAAAGGAAAATCAATGTGGGCAAGAGTAAAAGGCAAAACAGAAAACCATTTATTAGCTTTGCCGTTTAAAGCCGCCTATATGTTTCGTCCAGGTTATATACAACCAACAAAAGGTTTAAAAAATACTATTAAAGCTTACAACTATATTGACTGGATGTACCCTTTCTTAAAAAAATTATTGCCTAAGTACGTTTGTACTTTGCGAGAGCTTGGATTAGCAATGATCCATACCGTAACGAAAGGCTATCCTAGTAACACACTTGAATCGCCGGATATTGTTGCATTGTCTAAGTAATTCCCCGGTTTAGTCTGCTCATTTCTATCTAAATCATTTATTATACATTTTGTATATTTGAGAATATCCCGATCTGAGTATGGAGCTTTCACCCAAATATAAAAAATGGATAAAAACTTTTCTTATCCTATTGATCGTTCGCTTTGCGGTGAGCCTCATTTTATATTTTGTTATAGAATACAAATTCAAACGGATCATTCAGTTCACGGTAACTAAAGAAACGAAAGGCGCTTACAGATTTGAAGATTCAACATTAGAAGTCTCGCTCTGGAACAAATCAATCATTGTAAATGGCGTTTCCATTATTTGCAATGATACTTTACATACTACACCGCACTATGATGTAAGAATACCCCGCATGTATTTAACCATTCAATCATGGAAAGACCTGATCCTTCATCAGACCTTTGGAATTGATAGTCTTGCGGTAATATCTCCTGCGGTAAAGATCCACGAACACAGAGAACATATTGAAGATACTACCGCAACACGTTTTCACATAACGGATATTGTGAGGAGCTTTCAAAAAATATTGGTTCATTTAAAAGTGCGTGCGCTTCATTTGGAAAATGGATCAGTAGCGTACGGTAAGGTTGGCGTTGCAGAACCGTTGATCTGTAACAATATTGATTTTACAGTTTCTAATTTTACAAAAGAGAACAACGATAGTGCACATACTTTCGCTTCCGACAATATCGACCTTAGCATGAATGATCAGCATTGGGCATTGCCCGATGGATTGCATGATATCAATTTTAAATCACTACACTTTTCAGGCAAAAGCGATCTTTTTGAATTAGATTCCTGTTATATCCATAAAAAAGCACAAGACAATAAAGGCGAGATCACTTTAACAGCAGATAAATTATTTTTTAACTCTGCCCAACTACCGGCTATCTATCAAAAACAACAACTCATAATTGATACGCTTATTTGTATAAAGCCCGTCTTAACCGTTCCGGGAGATAATAAGGATACCAGCGATGATGCAAAAGCTAAAATAGTAAAGAAGTCTACCGATTTTATTTTCGATTATATCAACTTCAACTATATCAGCATCGAAGAAGGCCAGTTGGTATTTACCAATAAGAACAAGCCTTCGTATGGCACACAAAAAGCTACGCTCAAAGTATATAATTTACAAATAAACCCCGATAGCGCTACCAAGATCCAGGCTGATAGCATTTTGTTCAATGTGAAGCGCCTTACATTTATCACAAAGGATAGCCTATTCCAATTAGCCGTTGATGAATTTATTTTTAAGAACAGCGATCTGCTTTTTAGTCATGCTGTGTTTGGCCCTACGCCTCAAAACAAGTCGGGTAAGGGATTAACTTTTTCAACGCCGTCTTTGTACCTTAAAAATATCAGCCTGGATGCTTTAGTAGAAAAAAGATTAAAAGCCACACAGGCGTATTTATACAAGCCCGTTATTTCCATAACTGCCAATCAAAAAAAGAAACCGCAAAGGTCAGCTTCTACTATTATAGATGCCAATAATCATATTTATAAAATACTGCACAGCATTAGTGAATTGATCAACGTGGATAGCTTTCATATAGTGAATGGCAATCTAAAATATAAATTATTGGGAGCCCAGCCGATAACGATGAGCATGAAAAATGTAAATGCAGATGTTTTATTGCACCACTTTTTTTTGAGTGATTCATTGATAGATGTTAAACGTTCCATGCCGAAACTTGATATTGGACAGGTAAATGTTCAGGCAGGAAAGATCACACTACAAATAAACGATTTTGATTTCAAAGGATATAACCGGCGCAATTATGCAGATAACTTCCAATTGACCTATGGAGAAAATTTATCTGTAAAGGGCACGCAATTATCCTGGCAGGTATTAGACTGGGATCAATACGTGAATTACAGAAAGATAATGATCGATCATATCGAAGTAAATAAACTATTTGTAAACTCGACAGGCAATGGTGAAGAAGCTGCTAATAAAACGGCAAAAGACCTTCCGCTCATTCATATCGATAGCATAGATGTGAATAATTTAGATTTCACAAAATCATCTGCAAAGAATAATATTCATTTAACTGCGAGTGCTATTCGTGTTGATAATATTAATTCTGTCAAAAGATTTTTTACCTGGAATAGTGCCATGGGGATATTTAATGATATCAGTTTCAGTGATCAAAACACAACCGTTTTTGCAAAAAAACTGGTGCTTGATAATAATTATACCAATGTTATTGAAGGCGCTATAGTTGATATACATAAAGACAGTGGCTACACAAAGCTTGAAATACCTATAGCAAAAATAAAAGGCGATATACATTCCAGCGATTTCGGTATCAACAAGCTCACTTCCTTTATTGTTGAAGATCCTACGATCAATATTTATAATACGGCTGTGGCAAAAAAGAAGAGCAGGCATTTATCAATACCCCTAAATTTTAATACGGATAATCTACTTGTTAACAATTCACAGATCAATTATGTTTCAGAAACAACAATAGATAGTTCAAAAATTTCTGCAAAAGTATCGATCGCTGCAAGTGAAGTGCATGGACATAAAGAAGGCGATGCCATGCTGGAATACAAAAAGATCGCAGTTACTTTAACTGATCTTTCTATACACAAAAAACAGCTCTCGATCAGTATACCAAGATCTTCTTTACAGCTTGATAATGGTGCACTGACAAAAGATGCGAATGATAAATTATCATTGACGTCTGGCTTATTGCTGAAATGGGACGATGCGGTGATCAAAAACAAAAAAGGCAACACTGATTTAGCGATCAACAATTTATCCGGATCTTTTGAAGACAATACTTTTTCTTACCATGAAAGATCAAAGTACAAATGGTCCTATCTTTTGGGTAGATCTGCCATCACAAAAGGCGACCTGCATTTAAAAGGAAAAACACAAACAATAAATATACGATCGTATAGCTGGCTGCCTGCTGAGAATACACTACACATCAAAGGCTTTGATGTAACGCCAAACCTTAGCATGGAAGAGACATTTAAAAAAGCAAAATGGCAGGCAGATTATGTGGTTATAAAAGGTGATGATGTAACGGTCAATAACCTGCACATTAATCAACAAAAAAACGATTCGTCTATTACTGCAGATAAGATCATTGTTAACAATGTTTCTTTAACTGCAAGCAGGGATAAAAGGATGCCTTTCCATCATAATATAGAAAAGCCGATGCCTACCAAACTTATCAGTGCCATTGCATTTCCGTTTTCAGTGAATACTGTTGTAATAGAAAACAGCGCTGCAACGGTTCAGGAAATATCTGCCAAAACAAATCAGATGGGTATTATCCCACTGAAAAATATAAATGGTACTGTGTCGAATATCGGCAATATAAATAACAAAAATAAGAACCTGACAGTAACTGCTACCGCATCTTTATTCAGTACATCGATAAGGCATTTCTATTACAGTGAGCGTTATGACGATTCTCTTTCAAACTTTACTATGTCTGTCAATGTTTCTCCTATTAACTTTGTTGAATTAAATCCAATAACAAAGCCCCTGGCTGCTATAGAGATCGAAAAAGGAAGTGCCGATACTTTATTTGCGAATTGGAGAGGCAATAAATATGCAGCCGTAGGTAAAATGAATTTATATTATAAGGACCTTGCCATTAAAATATTAGATCCGGTCAACCCAACTAAAAATTCTCTTAAACTTAGGATCGAGAATGGCCTTGCAGGCAACGTTGTCAATCCAGACAATAAAAAAGAAACATTGATATTTTTTGAGCGTGACAGGGGGAAATTCATATTTAATGATTGGCTGAAAACAGTATTAAAGGGCGCGCTGTCGAGTATAGGCTTACAAAAAGACAGCAAATACATTAAGCACTATAATGAGCTGCATAAAACCCATCCATTACCGCCAATACCTCAATAGGTCACACTTTTTTATCGTGTATAGATGGCCGTAAGCGGTGTTTTGATTTATTAAAAACCATATTGCCTTTATCAATTCCTTTGCGCATTTCTTTTTGTGTTTCTACCGGCAAGTTGTAAACTGCCTGGCAATCTTCACTGCAACAGCCATCGTATTTTGTTGCACATACTTCACATTGAATAAAAAGAATATGGCAGCCATCATTTTTGCAATTGGTATGTGTATCGGCAGGTTGCCCGCATTGATGGCACAAAGAAATAATATCTTCTGTTATACGCTCTCCCAGCCTGTTATCAAAAACGAAATTTTTACCGATAAATTTACTTTCGATCTTTTCTTCTTTGGTTTGTTTGGCATAATTAATAATACCGCCTTCTAAATGAAAAACATTATTAAAGCCATTGTGCAACATATAAGCGCTCGCTTTTTCGCAACGGATACCGCCAGTACAATACATAATGATATTTTTATCCTTATGTTCCTTCATCATTTCAACAGCCATTGGCAATTGCTCACGAAAAGTATCACTGGGTATCTCTACTGCTTTTACAAAATGCCCTACTTCATATTCGTAATGATTGCGCATATCTATCACGATCGTATTCTCATCAAGCAATAACTCATTCATTTGTGTAGCATTTACATACTTGCCTTTTTTCTCCATGCTAAAGCCCGGATCAGTAATGCCATCTGCTACGATCATATCCCGCACTTTTATTTTTAATACCCAGAAAGATTTCCCGTCATCATCAATGGCCACATTTAAACGAATACCATTTAGTGGAGCGACAGAAGAAAGGTAAGTTTTAAGCGCCTCGAAATTACTATCAGGCACACTTATCTGCGCGTTGATACCTTCCTGCGCAATGTATATCCTGCCAAAAACTTTTAAGGCATTCAGGTTAGCATACAGCTCATCCCTGAATTGTTTATCATCGTCGACAGGAAAATATTGATAGAAAGAAATAGTTGTACGATGCTCCGTTTCGGCGTACAACAATTGTTTAAGCTCCGTTTGGGAGATACGATTGTATAAAGTCATAAAATTAATTTGATCCCGATCTTGATCGGAAAACTTTTAAAAGTTGGATGCTTGCAGGGCAAACCAAATACTTTGCAAAAATACAAAAAAATTAACCGCAAAGAACACAAAGAAATACCACAAAGTATCGCAAAGTTTTCTTTGCGGGTCTCTGCGCTTACTTACCGTTCTTTGCGGTTAAACGATTAAACCTATTAAAATTTAAGCGGATTTTGCTGGCGCCTGAACTTGTTTTGTCCACCCAGCAAACCTTGTGTACCAAGCCTTATGCCTGTCTCTGCGGTTTTTCCATCCCTAAAGCCAGCTACAAAATCTATTCTGAATAAGCGTAAAAAATTCTCTATACCCACAAATACTTCAGTGTAGTTGCCGTCTTCATTGATGTAAAACGCGTTAGAACCCAGCACTAAATTCCAATCGTATTTATTAAATAACGGGATCTTGTTAGTGAGTAAACCGTTTAAATGATACTCGATATGTGCTTCAGTATAAAAGCGGGATGTATTACTGTATAAATAATAATCGGCTAATTGAAAGCTGTTCAGATAAGCACTTGCGGCAAAATATTCATTCCCGTTGATGTGCGTATAATCTTGTATGAATACTTTATTGGTATTCAAAAATCCACCAAGCACAAAATTATATTTCAATATGCCTGCGAGTTTAAAATTGAACTCGTTCCTGATAGATAAGTTCCATTTATCAAAATCAACATCACTGCCAAAGATATTTTTGATCCCTTTGATATAATTCAATGTAAAGACCGGATACCTTGATCCTAAAGAAATTTTTCCATTGGGATATTGAATGAATCTTTGTCCCGGTTGATAACTAATATTGGCATCGATCAAAAATGCCTGGTAAGGCGTAAACTGCGCCGCTATTTTTTGATAGGGATAATTGGGTGTGATATGTGGCAGGTCTTTTTTGAAAAAGATAAAATCTGTTGTATTATCTAAAGGTATCCTGTCTTCGTACAAACCATTAATGCCAACCTGTAAGCCATTATCAAACTTCCTGGAAAAACCTGCCGACACAAAATAATTCTCATAGGTCTTCATAAAATCTTTTCCTGAAAAAAGTGTACTGATACTATTTACATCAGCAGTGATCGGGTTCGCATTGTTGAATTGACTCACTCTTTTGCCACCCCCTAAACTCCAGGTGTCTTTTGCAAATTTATCATCTTTAAAATGCCTGGTAGTGTACACAATATTGGCCCATGCATTTAAATGTGTATTACTAAAACCATATCGGACAGTCGGACTAATCGACAAGTGAGCATGCTTATCATCCAGATCCTTATCAAAATGGCCGTTTGCATTTATGACAACTCCTTCTGCGAGGTTGTATTCCATTTTTTGTAATAAAGCGTCCACTGCCCATCGATACGTAAAGGTCTGGCTGTAATGCATTCTATCAACACCTAAATACAATACTTTAAAAGGGTTTATAGGACCTTGTTTTTTTCGAAGAGAGTCAACAACCCTTTTGGTTAATGCCGAGTCTTTCCCAACCTGGTACAGGCTATCTTTTACTTCATAATCTTTTATTTCTTCTTTTTCTAGCGGCACGGGGCGCGTGCTATCCCAATAGGTTGCAGGGTTTTTATTTACTCCTGTATCGTATTTAAGAATAACATTATCGAAAAAACCCTTCGGAAAGGTTGGATCGATCCTGTACTTTGAATAAACGCTTATGAAATTGCCGATAGCATCGATAGAGAATTGCTGAAAATTAAAATGCAATACCTGGTTCTTAAGCTGCCATACAGTATCATTTACCGGAACATAAAACTGTGTGATAGTCAATGTATCTAAAAATTCTAAAGATTGTTTTTTTATGAGTGATAACTCCACACTATGGATGCGCCAATCATCTTCAGTAATATTTATGACACCCGAAAACAATGGCTCATAATTTCTACGCGGTGTAACGCGGATACTATTGATCTCTTTGCCATCCTCCCAAAAACTGCCGAGGTATTTAAATTTATAATAGTTCATAGCACCGTTAGCAATGGGTGAAATAAAACCACGGGGATTCAGGCGATTGCTAAAAATGCTGACATTATTCTGGTAAAAATTAATAAAGGTAGGAAAGGCAAATCCAAAATTTCCGCTACCGCTAACACGGCTTTTCTTTATTTCTACTTTATATTTATTGGGCTGTTGAGAAGAAATTTTTCCGACAGATTCGGATAAGTATACAATACCTTTTCCTGTTGAGTCTAATTGTAATGCTGCTTTATCATCTGCAGATATCTTTTGGCCAAATATCTCGTTTGGTAAATGGCGCAGCTTTATGATGTTCTTTGTGTAGAGGTCACAATCAAAAGATCTTACCTGCTTATTATAATACGGCCGTTTTTTTATGGCTTGCCTGATAATTTCATACGCAGGATCTTCTCCGGGTTTTACCACTACTTCTTGCAGTGTAAGCTTTTGTTCTTTTAAAACAAATACCAGTTCTTCATCGCTGCTATCGGTTAGCTGTATATTTTTTTCCTGTTCGATAAACCCTATGTATTGACAAACCAACGTATACTTACCTGGTGGAACGCTAAGCGAATATTTAGCCTTATTATTTGCGCTGGCGCCGATGGTTGTGCCTTTGATGGTTACTGATGCATAAGGCAATAGATCGCCCGTAGCATTATAAACAACTCCGTAAATTTTCTGTGAAGATGAATGAAGAGAGATACCAATAAATATAAGCAACAGAAATTTACGCATCGCAAACGAAATTAACTTTCATTTCGTTATTGAAAAATAAAATTCTCTAAAAATGCTATTTGGTTTTTCGGGCAAAACTTCCTGCCAGTGCTGCAAAGCCGGCAACTAAAGCTCCTATCAATGCCGTGATCAATATCAATGCAAAAGGGTTATCAGATTTTAAAATGATCATAGAAACCTTATGCGCCAATATATGCTCGTTATTGTTGCTGATATATAAGGTCAAAACAAACCAAAAAATAAATAATGCAAAAAAACCTGAAAGAAAAGCAACAAACGGCTTCTGCGGAATTAGTACAGCAACAATAAATGCTATAATAGCGATGCTCCACCAGGGACAATACAAACAGATAGCAAAACTTAGTGCAGCTGTTATTATTAAAGAGATTAAAAATTTCATTTTATTTATTTATTCGTTTCTATTATTTAATTACTGAATACCATTTTCCATTTTACGCGCGGGTCTTTTTCTTCTCCTTTTTCCATCATCCAAAGTATATTGTATTTTCCTTCTACCCATTTGTTTACATAATCATCATAATATTTGCTGCCGGGGTTTCCGCTTTGTCCGCCCGGATAAATACCATAGGCTTCAGTTTGCGGCTTAAGGCTCACTACCATTCTCCAGCTTGGGCCATGGTCATTTTTTGCCGCATTCACGCAATAGGTTCCTCCACCGATAGGTAAATGCAAACTGCTGAATGCTTCTAATTTGGTGAGATGGCTGATATGTGTATCCTTATATTTTGCCCATTCTAATTTCCCTTCTTTATCAGCTTTGCTTAATTCTACCACTGCTTTTTTAAAAGCGGCTGTTACATCATCCGATAATGTTTCTACTTTATCTGTTCCAATATTATCTAAAAATTTATAGGCGCTATCACGTAACACACTTTCCAATAAAGTGCTTTCAAATGGGCGCATGATCACTTTTGGTGCATGTGCGTACTCATCATCATACACCTCTTTCGTAAAATCTTTCCATGCAATATTAAATACCGTAGCTCCTTTTGATGCAGCATCGTCTGTAAGGTTCCAGTATTTTAAAATATTGAAATACCTTGTTTCTTCATCATTCAGCTGATCTACTTTCATATTGTTTAAAAATATGGGTACCGCCATCTCTGCAAAAACATCATATTCACTGGTCTGCAGGTCCATCATATCCTGCACCGTTATATCATTCATTTCTGTAAGCTTCCTGTTGATGTATAATCCGCGATACATCGGGTAATCTCTTCCCAAATAATACGGATAAGTTGAATCTGCGGGTTTTTGATTGGCACTACTTACAAAACCTCTTGCAGGGTCATATTGAAAAGGCACTTCATCCTGGGGGATCATGCCCTGCCACATATAACTGCTATCAACACCCGGCATTATAAAATCTCCCTGCCCTTTCCATTTTGCAGGAAATTCTCCTTGCGCACGAATAGCAATATCACCGCTTTTGCAGGCGAACACACAGTTTTGTCCTGGTGTATGCAGGTTGGTTACTGCAGCATTATAATCGGCATAATTATTTGCGTGATCCAGCATATTAAATGCTTTCAGGTCATCGCTTGGATCGTGCGCTTTCCAGCGAACCGCATAATTTTTATGCACATCGGACCTGCCGCCGGTAAAGCTTTTATCATACATCACCGGGCCAAAAATGGTGTAAGCAACCGTATCTAAATAATCTGGTTTGTCTTTTATTTTGATCACTTCTACCCTAAAATCCGTTTTCTTCCAGGCGCTGTCAAACCAATATTCTTTCCGGGTATCGTCTTTAAATTTGATCTCATAATAATCGCGTACATCTCTTCCCCCATTGGTAAATCCAAATGCTGCGCTATCGTTAAACCCAATAACAACACCGGGTGCACCAGGAAATGTTGCACCATACGCGTTGAATGTTGGCGTAGATAATTGCATCTCAAACCAAAGCGATGGAAGATTTAAACCAAGATGTGGATCGTTACACAAAATAGGCGCACCGCTTCTTGTTTTAGAACCGCTTACCGCCCAGTTATTGCTTCCGTTATCGCGATCGGGTTTCTCTTCTTCCACATTAGCCATATCCTTATTATCGAAATAAACAGAATCAACGTTAGCAGGCGCTACCGGTTTTATTTTGGCGCTATCAAAGACTGTTCCTTTAGGAATGATAGGATCTAAAGAATCCTGTACCAGCGGAAATAATTTATTAAAATCATCAGGACTAAAAAAGCTTTTAGCATTTGTCATTTCAAAATCATCATCATGGCCCGCAAGGTCATAAGACATATATTTTAAGAAGAGTGCCGTTTTAAGATTGTTCCATTTTTCAGGTTTATAGCCAAGTAATTTATATTCGATAGGCAATTCACTTTCAGTAAGGTTATCGATATAGGCATTTACACCGGCAGTATATGCATCACATTCTCCTTTTATGACAGGATCTTTTTCTACTTCTTTTTCTGAAATTTCTGCGGCATACACCATGCCTAATCTTCTGAATTCTCTATCATGGTCTAAAGCTTTATCACCAATTATTTCACTCGCTCTTCCGGCAGCAGCTAATGTTTGCAGCTCCATTTGCCATAAGCGAAATTTAGCGTGCAGGTAGCCTTGAACAAAATATACATCGTTCTCTTTTTCGGCAAAAACATGCGGAACTAACCTATCATCCAAATACACATTTACTTTCCCTATTAATTGAGGGAATTTCAGATCAGCGCTAAAATTATAATTATCATCCTCCGCATTTTGCCAGATACCTTGTTGCGGGCTTAACAAACTTCCCAGCGGCGCTGGCAAAACAAGGTTGGTGTTTAAAGTAACAACAAGTCCAACGGTTACGGCAGAACTAAGTAAAAATGGCAAGACTTTCATAAGAATATTTATACGCCTAAATTAAGTAATTAATATATGTTGCGGGCTGCTTTTTTTTAACAATACTACTCTATCTGTTGTAGGCACAAATATTATATAGTAAAATATGTAATTTATTGTAGCTTTATGAATCCGAGACTTATGATAAACACCTTATCCCAAAAATCTAATACCTCATTTATCAATATAAAAATATGAAGCACATCTTTACACTATTTGTAATAGCGTTTCTTTTTGCCACGATCTTTACGGCTTGTAAAAAGCAAACAGTTACCAACACGATCTACGTAAAAGATACGCTTGTAACCAAAACTATCACTGTGAAAGACACAGTGCATGGTGGTAACATTATTGGTTATTGGCCGGGCACTTACAATAGTCCTGGTAATTATCCTGCATCCCAATTTTCTTTTTTATTCAGGAGCGATAGCACAGTAAGAATATATATCGATGGCAATGTTGGCGATACGGCAAGCGCCGTAAGTTTTGGAGAAGTTACTGAGGGCGTTTATCGCATCATTAACTATACTGTTACAACGCAATTTGTTGTCGGTGGCAATTTGTATTCTACTTATGGAACAACAGATAGCAGCTTTATATTTTATGAAGGAACAATTGGCCAGGGCCTGCAAACCAGCGGTTTTTTAGTCGATATCGCACATAAACAATAACCAATAGTTAAAACTAACATATGAAAATTTTTGTCACCATATTTACAACAGCCTTTCTTTCATCAGTTATACTTAGTTCTTGTAAAAAAGAAATTGCCGGCACTACCTCTACTATAAAAGATACGGTTTTAGTGAACGACACTGTTAGAATAAACGATACTACCCCACGCCCTGCAACGATCGTTGGTTTTTATACGGGGAAGATTGGAAATAATACTGATTACCCAAGCTTTCAAATGGCATTCTTATTCAGGAGTAACGGAACGGTAAGAGCATTTAATAATAATATAACTACACCTGGATATTTTGATACCTCAGCGATCCCACCTGCAGAGGGTGTTTACCTTGTATCGGGCGACACTGTTACAACTACCTGCAAGTACTTATACGATACCACCAACGTTTTCTCAACAATGGCCGTTATTGATAGCGCCTGTACTTATATGGAAGGCAGCTGGGGTTCAGGAAGTATGAATACCGGCGGCGGTTACTTTTTTGTTTACAAACAATTTTAATCATTGCCATTTTACTATCCTCGCTTAATTTCGCTGTATGGAAAAGCAAAGTGCGGACGTTAAAAATATCCTCGGGCTACAATTACCTACCGACCCACGTTGGGTGGATCTTACTACAATACATTTAGAAGATATCTTATCGGACCATGCTTATTGCGAGCAAAAAGCTGCCCTTACCTGCATTTCACTTGTCCAAAAAAATTTCGATAAAGAAAAAGTTGTGGCGGCATTAAGTCCGCTCGTTACAGAAGAATGGGGCCATTTCCGTTTAGTGCTCGCAGAAATAAATAAGCGAAAATTACAATTAGGCAAACAACGTAAAGATGAATACGTGAATAAACTCATCGAATTCCAGGTAAAAGGCGGCGGCCCGGATGAGCGTTTTTTAGACCAGATGCTGATAATGGCACTGATAGAAGCCAGGAGCTGCGAGCGTTTTAAAAGATTAAGCGAGGGATTGGAAGATAAATACCTGCGTAATTTTTATCGCCGTTTTATGGAAAGTGAAGCGGGCCATTACACTTTATTTCTCGAGTTAGCAGAAACTTATATTGATAAAAAAATTGTACGCAAACGCTGGCAACAGTGGCTCCATTACGAAAAAGAGATCATCAATAATCTAGAAGTTCGCGGAGACAGGATCCATTGATGTATCAAGGCAAAAGTAAAAACCAAAAAGCAGAAGTAAAAGCAGGCATAATAGCCACTGGTTTTGGTTTTGCCTTTTTACTTTTTACTTATGATATGGCACGATTACTGTATTTAAACACATAATAACAGTTAGTACAAACAAGCTGATATTTATTGTTTTTAAGGGTTAAACAAGTCCTGCCGATTCTTCGGGAGGACTTTATTTTTCGCTCAATTCTTAACATTGTGTTGATAAATATAGTGTTGTTTTTTCAGCCCCAATTCATTAAATTTGAAATAAGACGAATGGATCTACATTGTAACAATCTTTAAGAAAACTTTAAAACCAAACGCACTTTGACAGAAGCCATCATCAACCTAGAAACAGTTAACCCGCTAGAATTTTTTGGTGTTAACAATGACAAATTAGACATCCTTAAAAAGAAGTTCCCGCTGTTAAAAATCCTAAGTCGCGGAACGCAAGTAAAACTAAGTGGCTCACCCGAACAGATCGTTGATGCAAAAGAAAAAATTCACCTCATCATCCAGTACATCGAACGTAACGGGCATATGAGCGAAAATTATTTTGAGCAAATATTAGGCGTTGGCGGAGATGATCAACCAACAATTGATAATTTTATTGAGCGCAATCCAAATGATGTATTGGTATTCGGCCCTAATGGAAAAACAGTAAGGGCAAGAACTATCAATCAAAAAAGAATGGTTACGGCAGTAGATAAAAATGATATTGTTTTTGCGATCGGGCCTGCCGGTACGGGTAAAACTTATACCGCGGTTGCTTTAGCCGTAAGGGCACTTAAAAACAAATCAGTAAAAAAGATCATCCTCACAAGACCTGCTGTTGAAGCGGGTGAAAGCCTGGGTTTTTTACCGGGCGACCTGAAAGAAAAGATCGATCCATATTTACGCCCTTTGTATGATGCATTGGATGACATGATCCCTGCAGATAAACTGGCTTATTTTATGACGACCAGAACAATTGAGATCGCGCCTTTAGCGTATATGCGTGGACGTACTTTAGATAATGCCTTCATTATTTTGGATGAAGCACAAAATACGAACGACGGACAATTGAAAATGTTCTTAACACGTATCGGCGCTAATGCAAAAGCGATCATTACGGGCGATCCAACACAGGTCGATCTTCCTAAGAACCAACGCAGTGGTATCGACAAAGCCCTTCGCATTTTAAAAAATGTAGATGGCATTTCCCATATCGAACTGGATGAAGAAGATGTTGTAAGACATAAATTGGTTAAAGCCATTATCAAGGCTTATGATAAAGACAAGGACAATTAATACAATTGATAATTTTTTAATGGATAATTGATAATTATCCTGAATATTTTAAGAGGCGGTTTTACTGCCTCTTATTTTTTGTCCATAATAGATTATATTAATAAAAACACAAAGTGCTGTCAGTTGTCAATTATCCATTATCAATTATCCATTAATCGTTACTTTTGCTTACCACAACAGGCCGATCATGATAAAAAATATTTTTGCTGTTTTTCTATTGAGTAGTATGCTGTTTGCTTGCCATAGCAAAAAGGGCAATCCTACAACAGCTTTGGATACCGGAAGGTTATTTATCAGGACCACACTTGATGGGAATTTTAACGATGCGGAAGACCTGTTATATAAAGACACGATGAATGTTGAAATATTCGAGTCTTATAAAGCATTTTTCAGCAGGCTGCCGGATGATACAAAAGACAATTATAAACAATCGGATTATACGATCAATAAATATACAGACCTGAATGATTCAACCGCGGTCATCGATTATTCTAACTCATACATGAATAAGCCGATGCAAATAAAAGTGTTAAAAATAAACGGGCAATGGAAGATCGATTTTAAATACACCACGTCAGCTGATTCTACTAACTAACAATAAAATCTAACACGATTATGCAACAACATGTTCTTCACCCCTGGCACGGCGCTCATTATGGCAAAAAAGCACCGGCTATTGTTAATGGGTTAATTGAAATTCCTCAGGGCTCACGTGCTAAATATGAAATTGATAAAGAAACAGGATTATTAAAACTAGACAGGGTTGTTTATTCTTCTTTTCATTACCCTATCAATTATGGTTTTATCCCACAAACATTAGGTCAGGATCATGATCCGTTGGATATATTGGTGATGTGTTCTGAAAGCATCCAACCGCTATGCCTGGTAGAAGCAACAGTGATCGGCAATATGCAGATGATCGATAACGGTGAAAAAGATGATAAGATCATCGCGGTAGCAACAAAAGATCCTACGGTAAATCACATAACCAATATTGATGAATTACCTAAACACTTTATCGCCGTATTAAGAAATTATTTTGAGCAATACAAAGCCCTGGAAAATAAGATCGTACTGATCGATGATTTCCAGGATAAAGCAGGCGCCTATAAAGTTATTGAAGAAGCTGTTGAGCTCTACAAGAAGACCTATCCTAAACAATAACATGTCTAAAAAACCAGGTATGAATATACAAATGTGGATCATACTTATTTTGATCGGTGTAGCATCTGGCATGCTAAGCGGGTTTGTAGGTGTAGGCGGCGGATTAATTATTGTTCCTGCGCTCGTTATCTTTCTTGAATTTTCTCAAAAGATGGCGCAGGGAACTTCTTTGGCCATCTTACTTTTACCTGTCGGCATATTAGCTGTTATGGAATATTACAAGCATGGTTATATCGATATAAGGATCGCATTGATCATATCTCTCGGCTTTGTGGTAGGTGGTTTTTTTGGTAGCAGAATAGCACTTGTTCTACCACAGGATACTATCAAAAAGGTATTTGCCGTTTTTATGTTGATAGTGGCAATAAAGATGTTATTCTTCGATAAAAAAACTGTTGAAAAAGATCCTGCGGCAATAACCAATACTTCAGAAAAAAATGGATAACCCGGATATAATATTCCCCGAATAAGTGTAGTATACTGATGACTGTTTTTACAGTCATTTTTTATTTGACCTATGTTTAATGATAGTAAAAGTGGCCGGTAATATAGAAATAAGAAAAACAACAGAATAAATGGTGTAAAAAACACGGTATTATATATACAAAAGGATAGTTACTATCTACATTTGTGCCGGCTATGCTGGTCGATAAAAAATAATTAGGCGAGATCTGTTTCTACAGATCTCTGTTTGTTTGTAGCTGGCACCCTATTTGCTAAATTTAGCAATACCGGGGACTGCAGATACAGCCCTTTCTTTTATATGAACGGTAAAAGAGCATATTGAATTTATTTTTATATTACAATTGAATTATCCAAACACTATTATGAAAAAAACAACAGAAAATCTACCATCTCAATTAGAGATATTCAATAACTATGTGTACGAATTAAATGATTTAGGTGGCTGTCTTAAATCTTTAAAGCGACTGGTTAAAGAATTGCGATCTTATTTAAAAAAACTAGATCCTAATAAGTATGAAGTAATAATTGAACATTTACGACATAATGTTGATGTTACTGTAAGGATGTCGGAAATAGATTTTGGAACGAATGATTCCTGCCGATTTGCAAGAAGTAAACAAGAAGTAGATTTTATTTTAAAAAATATCATAAAAGATGCAAGGGTTGAGATCGACAAGACTAAAATTGTCTATGTGCATCATAGGGAATTAAGCATCTAATTATTTGCCCTTCACATCGTTCAGAAAAGACAACCGCTTATTTTTTGTTTTTTATTGATTATCAACTACTTATATTATATATCATCAGTAATTATTGCCATTTAATCTGTCATCCTGTCAGAATTAGCCCCATTTTACTATCTTTGCCACCTAATTTTTGGTGATGGAGCATTTACTGAACACAGATACAAAATTACATAATGAAGATCGCCAGGGTGAGGCTTTTTCTCCCCTCGCAAAGGATAGTAATCTATTTAAAAAGCATTTTTATATAGAAAGCTATGGCTGCGCCATGAATTTTGCAGATAGCGAAGTGGTAGCTTCCATTTTACAAGAGAATGGTTTTGGCGCTACAAAGAATGTAGAAGAAGCTGATCTTATCTTCATCAATACTTGTTCCATCAGAGAAAAAGCAGAACAAACTGTTCGCAAAAGGCTGACAGAATTCCGCAAATTTAAAAAGACCAATCCCGGTTTAATGGTAGGTGTTTTAGGCTGCATGGCCGAAAGGTTAAAATCAAAATTCATCGAAGAAGAAAAGTTGGTGGATATGGTTGTGGGCCCGGATGCTTACCGCACATTACCCGGCTTAATTGAAGAAGCAGAAACAGGACAAAAAGCGATCAATGTATTATTAAGTCGTGATGAGACCTATGCTGATATCGCACCTGTTCGTTTAAACAGCAACGGTGTTACAGCTTATGTAAGCATCATGCGTGGTTGCAATAATATGTGTGCTTTTTGTGTAGTGCCATTTACACGTGGCCGCGAAAGAAGCAGGGATGCCTACTCTATCGTTAAAGAATGCGAAGATCTTTTTTTAAATGGCTATCGCGAAGTAACCTTACTCGGACAAAATGTAGACAGCTACTATTGGATAGATGAACAAAAAGAAGAGACAGTAAGCTTTGCCATGCTAATGGAAAAAGTTGCATTGATATCTCCATTGCTTCGCGTACGTTTTTCTACATCACATCCAAAAGATATTACGGATGATGTATTGTTTACTATTGCCAGGTACGATAATATTTGCAACTACATTCACCTGCCCGTGCAAAGCGGTAGCAGCAGGGTTTTGCAGTTAATGAACAGAACATACAGCAGAGAATGGTACATCGCAAAAGTGAACCGCATTCGTGAGATCATTCCCAACTGTGGTTTATCAACTGATATGATCACGGGTTTTTGTACGGAAACAGAAGAGGATCACCAGGAATCATTGAGCTTAATGGAATATTGTCAGTACGATTTAGCCTATATGTATTTTTATTCTGAAAGGCCCGGCACATTGGCTGCAAGAAGATACAAAGATGATGTACCCGAAGACATAAAGAAAAGAAGGTTAAAAGAAATGGTTGACCTGCACCGCATTCAAACTTTGGAAAGCATGCAAAAAGACCTGGGTAAAACTTGCAAAGTATTGGTAGAAGGAACTTCGAAAAGATCGGAAGAAGATATTTATGGAAGGAACGATCAAAATAAAGTAGTGGTCTTTGCTAAAGGCGATCATAAAGTTGGTGATTATGTAATGGTAAAAATAGAAAGCTGTACCTCAGGTACATTATTAGGAAAGGTTATTAGTTAATTATTTTGAATGTTGAATTTTAAATTTTGAATGAAGCATAAAAGAGGTTGCCTATTTCATTCAAAATTCAACACACAAAATTCAAAACAATAGTAAAATGGATCTACAAGCAATAAAAAACAGGTTCGGAATTATTGGCAATGCCCCGGGGTTAAACCAGGCTTTGAATATCGCATCGCAGGTTGCCCTTACGGACCTTAGTGTATTGATCAATGGTGAAAGTGGTGTTGGTAAAGAAATTTTTTCTCAGATCATTCATTCACTTTCTGCAAGAAAACATAATCCTTTCATCGCCGTAAACTGTGGCGCTATTCCCGAAGGAACAATTGACTCTGAATTATTCGGACATGAAAAAGGTTCTTTCACCGGTGCAGGAGAAAGCCGTAAAGGCTATTTTGAAACAGTAAATGGCGGTACTATTTTTTTAGATGAAATTGGTGAAATGCCACTGGGCACACAGGCAAGGTTATTACGCGTTTTAGAAACAGGCGAATATATAAGAGTGGGTAGCAGTAAGGTACAAAAAACAGATGTACGCGTTATTGCCGCCACCAACAAAGAATTATTACAATTTGCTTTGAATGGCAGGTTCAGAGAAGATCTTTACTATCGTTTAAATACGGTACCAATAAGGGTTCCGGCATTGAGGGATAGAAAAGAAGATATCGATCTGTTGTTTAGAAAATTTGCTACAGATTTTTCTGATAAATATAAATCCCCTCCCATTCATTTGAATAATGAGGCAAAAAGCATGTTACAGAATTATAGCTGGCCGGGCAATGTAAGAGAATTGAAAAATATTGCTGAACAGATCTCTGTATTATCAACAGATAAAAATATTACCGCAAAAGAATTAGAACAATTTTTACCGGAAAATAATACCAACAGATTACCGGTATTAGCAGGCGGTAAAGATGGCGTTAGTCAGCAGGAATTTGCCAATGAAAGAGAGATCCTTTACAAGCTTTTCTTTGACATGAAGAAAGATGTAAACGAATTAAAGAAAATGTTCTTTGATGTCTACCAAAATTCAGGCGGCTCACAGCATATCCCTGTTTACAACAATAATAACGATACGCAATTAGCAGAAATAAAACCTGTCAGCTCAACAAATAATTACGGTCAGCCTGCACAACCGGTCTTTATCAATCAAAATAATCATGGTCATGATATTCATCACCATGAAGATGTGGAAGAATCATTAAGCATCATGGATAAAGAAAAGGAACTGATCATTAAAGCATTAAAAAAACACAAGGGCAAACGAAAAGACGCATCAACAGATCTGGGGATCAGCGAAAGAACCTTGTACAGAAAATTAAAAGAATATGATATTGATGAGTAGAAATAAAAAACAAAAAACAAAAAACAAAAAACAAAACTCGAGATTTGGATTTTGGATTTTGAATATTGGTCATTGGGTATTAGGCTTGCTTATAATTACTGTTTTTAATTATGCTTCCTGCAAATACTCTTTTAAAGACTCGGCTCCTATTCCACCCGAGGTAAAAACTTTTAGGGTAAACCAGTTTGGAAATCAGGCACCCTATGCCGATCCGCAGCTTGCGCCACAATTAACAGAAGCAATGAAGCAAAAAGTGATCAGCAATACCCGTTTGCGCCAGACAAATGAAGATGATGCACAGTATGATATTAGTGGGTATGTGTCTAACTACGCTGTAACTACTACAGGTATTTCGGGTAGCACGGCTTCACAAAACCGTTTAACGATAACCTTTCATGTTATTTTTAAAGACGCTGTTGACAATACGAAAAATTCGGAATCAGATGTAAGCAGTAGTTTTGATTATAGCGCCAACACATCACTTACAGATGCTGCACAGGCGCTTAATACGCAGATCATTACTAACTTAACCGACCAGATATATAATAAAATATTCTCTGACTGGTAATTGCTAGGTGTTTTGTAATTTTAATTAATGTTATTTATTATTTTTGATTGATGGGTGAAAGTAATCGACTTTTTGAATCCTTATTTAAACGGGATATAACTGCTTCAGATAATACGGAGTTTCTTTTGCAATTAACAAAAGAGCATCCTTATTTTACAGCCGCGCAGTTTTTTTTGTTACAACAAACAGGAGAAAATACAACAGGATATTACAAGCAAGCCGCAAAAACTGCCCTGCTTTTCAATAACCCTTTTTGGTTAAGCTTTCAGTTAGACCAGGCAAAAGAAAGAACGACCAGCAGCAATTCACTCAGTAAGGATTTTAGTCAGCATTTTACTAAAGAAGCCGAAGAAGATATTTATACAGAGGAAGAATCACTACCCGAAATAGCACCCCTGCATATCAACCTAAAATTAGAGACGGCTTCGGGTAACAATTCGCTGGAAGATGAGCTGTTATTTCAACCCTTATTTACGAGAGATTATTTTGCGAGTCAGGGTATCAAATTAAGTGACGATGTTTTAGGATCGGATAAATTAGGCTCTCAGCTTAAAAGCTTTACTTCCTGGTTAAAAACGATGAAACAGATCCATATCGGGCAGTTATTATCTGAAACGGCTGGAAATAACGATAGCCAGATCCAAAACCTGGCTGAAAAATCGAATGATAAGCAGGAGATCCTCACGGAAACAATGGCAGAGATACTGATACAGCAAAACAGAAAGGACCTTGCCATAGGATTATACCGAAAATTAAGTTTGCTTGATCCCGCTAAAAGTACTTACTTTGCAGCCAAAATTGACCATTTAAAAGAGCAGTAATATGTTAATTGTATTCGTAATTCTAGTGATATTGTCTTCAGCTATTTTAGGCTTAATCATATTGATCCAGAACCCTAAAGGTGGTGGATTATCAGGTTCTATGGGCGGTTTTAGCAACCAGTTAATGGGTGTTAAACAAACTACAGATGTACTGGAAAAAGGTACCTGGATATTTGCCGCTATCGTGGGCAGTATCTGTATCATATCTCCTGCTTTTATCCCTAAAGACGGTGGCGCTTCAACCAAAACAGATAATTTAATGAATAGTGCACCTGCAACGGTTCCACTACCGCAACAAAATAATACGGTTCCAATACAACAAGGAAGCGCTCCGGCAGCTACTCCAAACGGTAAATAAAATATTTTGCAAAAATCTTGAACCCTGCTCTTAAAGGCGGGGTTTTTATTTTATTTTCACAACCAGATTTAACCAACGCTTGTATATCATGAAAAAAATTTTATTCTTACTGGTCCTTCTTGCTATAGCATTTGCTGCCTGGTTTTTTTTAGCAACTGACACTAATTTCAAGGAAAGCAAAAAAGCATTGTATATAAAAACAGGCAGCTCTTTTGCGGCTGTTATGGATTCGGTTGAACAAGACAATATTTTGCAAGCGCCGATACTATTTAAATACATTGCGCAAATAGTAGGATACGATAAAAATGTTAAGCCGGGTAAATATGTGATCAAAAATGAGACGAGCTTATTTGCATTTATTAGGATGCTCCGGGCAGGCAGACAAACGCCGGTAAATTTGGTTATCATTAAATTACGTACACGTGCAGAGTTTGCAGAAAAAATTGCTACGGATTTTGAATGCGATTCCGCTACTTTCAGCGACTACATTAACAGTAATGATTCTTTATTGAATTATGGATTAGATACCAATACTGTAATGACTGCCGTTATCCCTAATACATATGATATCTTATGGACAACCCCTTGTTCTAAAATATTCAGAAAACTATTTACTGAGCAGGAAAAATTCTGGACGGTTGAAAGAAGACAACAAGCGGCGGCATTAAATTTAACGCCAAAAGAAGTATATATTTTAGCAAGTATTGTTGAAGAAGAAACAACAAAAGATTCAGACAAAGGAAATATTGCAAGCGTTTACCTTAACCGTAAAAACAAGGGCATGAAATTATCTGCCGACCCTACGGTAAAATTTGCCATGCAGGATTTTACATTGAAAAGAATATATGATAAGTATTTGCTTGATCCATCTCCATACAATACTTATCAGCATTTGGGATTGCCTCCGGGCCCGATCTGCACACCTTCAATAAAAACGATCGATGCGGTATTGACTGAACCTGCTACTGATTATTTATATTTTGTAGCAAAGCCTGATTGGTCAGGCTTATCAAATTTTTCATCGACTTTTGAAGAACACCAGATCAATGCAAGAAATTATCAGCATTTTCTTGACAGCTTATATTTAACCCGACAATAGCATTTATACCTTAGATGAATAAATTAGAACGCATTTTAATTACGAAAACTCCTATTGCTTTTTTCTTAAAAAAAAGTAAACACTGGCGGCTACCCGGTTTTGAAGGTGTGCCATTGTACGATGTGATGGAGTTTTTTTACAAACAGGTGAAGACCGTTGGGTTAACGGAAAGAGCTTCTGCTATTGCCTATAATTTTATTATGGCTATTCCGCCGTCATTTTTATTTCTGTTTACCTTATTGCCAAGGCTACCCATCATTAAAGCAAAAGAGATACAAAAGCAGGTAACTTTTTTAGTAAAAGATATTGTCCCTGCAAACGGTTACAATCAAAACATTATCAATTTTATCAACGATACCTTTTTTAAAGCGCCGAGAATTGGGATACTTTCTACCGGGATCATCTTAGCATTATTTTTTGCGTCAAATGCCATGATGGGATTGATGCGCTCTTTCAATAAAGATTATATAGGCTTTGAAAAAAGAAGAGGCTTTAATAAAAGATGGATGGCCATTAAATTAACCACATTACTTTTTGGTTTAGTATTGGCTTGTCTGCTTTTATTAATTACACAACGTGCTTTCTTAGTTTTCATTGGTGTTCAAAGTGTAACGGTAAGAAATATTATTGTTTACGGCAGATGGGTCTTTATTATTGCGTTAGTATATTATTCTATTGCTTTTATTTATAAGTATGCACCTGCTGTACAGAAGAGATGGACGCTTGTTTCGCCGGGAACAATTTTAGCGACTACCCTTTGCTTATTTGCGAGTTATGTTTTTACAGCCTTTGTAAATAATTTCGGCAGGTATAATGTTCTATATGGCTCGATCAGCACGGTGATCGTTATTATGGCGCTCATTTATATTAACTCACTTGTATTGCTGATAGGATTTGAATTGAATGTTAGTATTAAATCACTAAAATCAATCGCAGAACACCGGTTAAAAGAAGAGAAAGCTGAAAAAGCTGCAATACATCAGCACCTTAAATAATTTACACAAATAATCAATAAAGAAAAGGTTCCAGTTTAGCTGGAACCTTTTCTTTATTGCAATTGATTAATAATATTACTGAACTATGAATTTCTTAGTAACATTATTAGTACCATTTCTCATTTGTAAAATATAAGCCCCCGGCAATAAATTTGCTGTGCTTAAATATATCCTGTCTCCTTCTATTGGTGCGTTTCCTCTTTCTAATACCACACCTTCAAAATTACTTACCTGAAGATCTACCTGGCCCTGCCATCCTGGTGTTACGATCGTTAGGCTTTGATGTGCCATTACCGGGTTTGGCATCAACACTATATCTGCAGCTTTTATTTCAATAACATCATCAGCTTCTACATAATCAGGTCTTGCATTCGTAATGGTAGATGTTGACGCACTTAATGTCAATGTACCAAATGCCGAAGTATTTTGATAGTCATTAACGTTACCGTTCCACACAGCCTGGTTTGCTCTTCCAGATCCATTGTCATCATCATCGTTACCCAGATCAAAACCAATGCTTGTACCCGCTGCAGGAGCTGTAATGCCTAATTGAGACCATGGAATAGCGATCTCTACGGTGTAACCTCCGCTAATGGCGGACCATGCATGTTGCAAGCCGCTTATTGACAACTTAGAGAAGATACCTGTTTGATTATACGCTGCAATGATCTGGTTATCCAGGCCATCATAAGTAGTTGATTTATTATTATTGGCATCGATGTATATTTCAACCGCATCATCGTTCCAGAAATTCGCTGCAGCTGATTGAGTGCTGAATAAATTTGCATCCAATACTTTAGCAGCGATATACAAATTTGTATTATCCCATAATACGCCAAATGTTGTTGTATTATTAGGTGTGCCTACTGTTGTTTTGGTTACTGATTTATTCAGGTTCCATCCTGTTTCAGATAAAACACCATCAACAGTTATTGCACCCGGTGCTTTAAAGCAAGTAACTACACCCGCAGGATCTGATCCTTGTGCGATAGTGAATGTTACAGCTTTGCTTCCTGTACCTCCGCTATTGATCGCGTTGACTGTTGCAGTAAATGTACCCGCAGTAGTTGGCGTTCCACTTATTAAACCGGTTGATGTATTCACTGACAAACCTGCAGGCAAAGCACTTGTGCTATAACTTGTTGGTGTGTTAGACGCTGTAATAGCATAACTAAATGCTGAGCCCGTTGTTCCGCTTGCCGTTGCAGCGCTTGATACAACAGGAGCTGCTACCGGTGTACTTGAAACAAAAGTTAAGTAGTTAATATTAAAGCCCAATGTTTCTTCATAGATGCGTAATATATGCTGCCCGGCAGTTAAGCTTGATGTTGTAACAGTTACTGTCTGCCATGTTTGCCAGCCACCTGTATTAGGCACTGCGATCGTTCCTGAAATATTTACACCATCAGATTCTATATGTAAAGTTTCGCCTGTATTTGGAGAAGCTAATCTTACTTGTAAAGTGTATGCACCGGTTGTTGTTACATTAACAGTGTACTTCATCCATTCTCCCGCATTTGTCCAGCCTACATCATATCCTCCGCCTGCATCTGTTGTTGTTTCAATATCTACACCATCAGCAGTTCTGTATTGTCCGCCTTGATTTGTAGCTTCCGCATCGTTGTAGGCAACCCCTTGTCCGCCGTTATCATAATTCTCTGCCTGCACAGTTCCGGGAATTGTTGCAGCCGTTCCATTGAATGGAGTTTCTGTTGAAGAAGCCGCATTTATGGTGATCGACAATGTTTTGCTTCCTGTTCCTGTTGCATTTGTTGCACTGATAGTTACAGTTGATGTTGCTGCAGCAGTTGGTGTGCCGCTTATTACTCCTGTTGAAGTATTGACTGATAAGCCAGCCGGTAAACCTGTTGCATTATAACTTGTTGGCGTATTAGATGCAGTGATAGCATAACTAAAAGCCGCACCGGCCGTGCCAGTTGCTGTTGCCGCACTGGATATTACCGGCGCTACGCCTGCTGCATTGATAGTAATGGTTACGGTTTTACTTCCTGTTCCAGCGGCATTGGTTGCACTAACTGTTGCAGTAGATGTTGCTGCTGTTGTTGGTGTACCACTAATTACTCCCGTTGAAGTATTAACTGATAAACCCGCAGGTAAACCGGTTGCGTTATAACTTGTTGGTGTGTTCGATGCAGTAATAGCATAGCTAAAAGCTGTACCTGTTGTACCACTTGCTGTTGCTGCACTGGATATTACCGGTGCTGATGCAGCTGCAACAAAAGTAATATAATCAAGGTTAAAACCACCCGTTTCTTCATATAGACGAAGTACGTGCTGACCAGCAGTTAAACTCGATGTTGTAACACTGACTGTCTGATAGGTTTGCCAGCCTCCTGTATTTGGCAATGCAATACTGCCTGAAATATTTACACCGTCAGATTCTACATGAATGCTTTCTCCCGGATTTGGACATGCGACCCTAACTTGTAAAGTATACACACCGGCTGTAGTAACATTCACTGTATATTTCATCCATTCTCCTGCCGCCGTCCATCCTACATCGTATCCTGTTTCAGGTGCTGTTGTTGCTTCTACGTCTACTCCTTCAGTAGATCTGTATTGATTGCCGCCATTATTAATAGCATCAACATCGTTATAAGCAACACCTTGTCCGCCGAGGTCATAATTTTCAGCCTGTATTGTTCCCGGTATTGTTGCAGCCGTTCCACCGTAAGGTGATTCTGCAACTGGTGCCGTTATTGTAATGGTTAATGTGCCATTTCCTGTACCACCGCCATTTGTAGCACCAATTGTTACATTGGTAGTTGCCACAGTTGTTGGCGTACCGCTGATAACACCCGTTGATGTATTAACCGATAATCCTGCAGGCAGGTTTGTAGCGCTAAAACTTGTTGGTGTGTTTGATGCTGTAATAGTATAACTGAACGCCGAACCTGTTGTACCACTTGCAGTAGTGGCACTTGAAATTACAGGCGCAGGATTTGTTACGCCATCAGCAGCATCCATCGCTGCTTTCGCTTGTGGAATATTTAATGCAACAAAATAATTAAATGCCTGATCTAACTGAGATTGTTTTGTAGTGTTACCTGCATATTTTTTTCTTAAAGTAAATAATCTATATACTTGTTGAAGATCTGCCTGTGTATAAGATACTCCGGTGAACGCCTGTACCGCAGTCAGATTTGCATACCCCTGTTCTACTGTAGGTTCAATAATTGTTCCTTCGCTGAAATCATTCCATGTGGCTATTTGTATGCCATCCAATACGCCTTTATTAGCATTGCATAATGATAACATCGCAGTGATCGTACTTGTTCCATTATATGTGTATGGAATTATACCATCTACATCTGCACCGCCACCACCATAAAAATCATTGAAGCCCGGGTAAGCTGAACCTAAAACAACATTTTTAGATCCAGCGGTATTGGTATAATAATTAGCATTGTTAGCATACCATGCTGGTGGCGAACCTCCTTGTCCTGCCTGAGGATAAGGCCATACAAATTCACCGCCTGCATCTGAACCTATTTGAGAAGACTGTCCGTATAAAGGCAAAAAACCTCCGGTGTTTCCGCTAAGGATCGTATTCCATTGACCGGGAGATTTGAATTGCTGAGGACCAAAAACACAAACCAATGGTGCACCTGTGCCGGGAGCATTTCTCATGTCTCCCACTTTTATATATTGTGAATTACCGAAATAATTATTGACTGCATAGCTACCATTTGCCTGTGCACCACCCATGCCTGCCCATGCTGCATCTTCCATCACTAACCCAAATTTCTCGCCTACGCTTGCAGTCTTATTTATTAAAGCATTCGAGTTTGTTAACAATGGTCCTGCGTCTGCAGCGCCGTCTCCTGCTTGTCCGTACCAATCGATCATCACACCATCTATCCCTGATAGTTTCATCAACAAAAGATGATACTCAATTACATTAGGATCTTGTCCATCATATGGCCCGATCAAAGGATGAAAATGCGAGCAGATATTACGTGCCTGCACTTGTGCACCTGTATAATCCGTAACCGTTGTGAAATTATCCGGATTAGCAACATTACTGTTAACGTGGCTCCAGTGCGGTCCCCATTTATTGAAATCTCCTGTATTACCATTTCCAAAACTTGTTACACCTGAACCAGGATTTTCCGGTGCAGAGAACCAGGGCATGTAATGAACATACACTTTCATTGGATTTGTTTTGCTTACTTGTGCGGGCTGAGCTTTTACAATGAAGGATATAGCAATAGTAAAAGCAGTCAGCAGTAGCTGACGCGGTAGCGTTTTATTCATAATAGCAATCGTTTAGAAAATAAATTTACTAACTATTATTTGTAATAAGCAAAATTATATTGACTATTAATTACACACATGAGTAGATAACTGTATTCTATATATAAAAATGCAGAAATCTATTTAACATAAATTTCTGCACAAATAAATATTGATGTTCTATACCGTTTTACGATCTGCCATTAAAAGTGCGCCGCCTGCAAGCAATGCGATCACACCTGCATATATCGGCCAATCAACAGTTTTATGTTCTGTCTTATTTATTTCTACCGGGCCGATATCCGCAACATTTTTTTCCTGCGTGTAACTAAAGCCCTTAAATACTAACATGGCAATTCCGAGTACGATCAGAATAATAGCTATTGGTTTCATAACAATTGTTTTAATGATTAATAGATGGAACAATAAAAACAATTATGATGCCAACGATCTATTTTATCTCATTCAGCCAACCGCCGGTAAAACCGGCTATGCGCAAACCATTAACTAAATACGTACACTGCTTCATTATTTTCCAGATAAGTTCTGTCTGATAATTTTCTATCATGATAACGATGGGGCCCTGATTCAACCCAAATCTCCACGGCGATACCCAGCCATTTTTATTATTGGATGTGTCTGGATATGTGGGATTAAAGCTTGCATCAAATCCATATAACCGATGGTGTTTTAATTCGAGCTTTTCAATGGCATGCCGTATCGTATCAATTACAATTTCGGGTGCAAAAGGCAACGAAGCTACAACGCCCCAGGGTGATATCGTTCCATCATCAGGACCAAACGGTGCGCCTCTGGCGATGTAATCGTAAAATGTAAATTCCTTATCCGCTATTTTTAACAACGCCGGTCCCGGGCCATCACTAGCAGTAAGTCCCCAGCAATTAGGCCCATAACAGGCAAAGCCCATTGGGTTATCAATGGCATATTCGCGATGAACATGTGTTGCACGTTTGCTGTTTTCAAAATAATCAAATCCTGATTCTTTATTAAAACGATCGAAAATATTTCGAAAGTCGATCCACATGTGTGAGAACTGGTGAATAAATAAAGGGCCCGCATATAAATAGGTAAAGTTATATGCTGTTCTTAATTTGAATGAAGCTGTCCAATCGTCATATCCTTTTTTATCAATAGGAAAAGTTGGCGAAGCCAATGCTAACATATACATCAACATGGCTTCGCTATAATCTTCACCCCAGTGAAATGGAAGAAAACCTGTTTCTGGCCTCCAGCCATGACTTATAGTTGTAGCACCGTTTAACGCCCATTGCCAATCTACACGGCGATATAAAAGATCGGCTAAATTTCTTATCTCTTTTTCAGTTTCTGTATCATCAGTAAAATAATTAGCGGCACACAAAGCCCCTGCAATTAAAAAAGTAGTATCAACGGTTGATAGCTCGCATTCCCAACAACGTTTACCGGTACTCATTTCAATAAAATGATAATAGAACCCTTTGTATCCTGTTGCATCTGGCTCAGGCCCCTGATGGCTGTTGTAAAAAAAGCGCAATGTTTTTACTATTCTTTGTGCTGCATCTGTTCTTGAAATAAAATTTTTATGAATGCCTGCGATATAGGATGCAATACCCATACCTACCACAGCAATGCTTGAAGGGAAACCCGGCTGTGTTTTATCAACCGTCAATCCAGTTACAGGGTCAACCTGATGAACAAAATAATCAAATGTTTCACGTTGTAAACTATTGAGCATTTCCCTGTCGGTCTGTGATGCTATTTTCTTTTCTTCGATCATTACATTTCTATTGTTATCAATGCGGCTGCTTGTGGAAGCAATTGAACTTCCATTATAACAGTATTATTTTCAAATTTAAATAACAGTGATTCTTTAACTAACGTAGAAATAGTTTCTAAGGTTGCTACCTGTTCGGGTTGTAAGCTATCCGGCCTACCCATTTCGATCCAGGCTTGTCTTGTATTAGCATGTGTATCATCTATCCGTTCAATAAATACTTCTTTTACTTGTTGGATATTGTTCAGCTGAATTTTTATTACTTCAGTTTTTACAGGATGAAGGGGTAGTGAAAAATTCGTGAGTACGATATTGATCATGCTTTTATTTTCAACAACCCATACATCTACCGTTTCATGCTGCCCGTCTACTTTTAAAATATTATTTCCCAGGCGATGTAATAATTGATAGGCACGATAAGCAGGTTTTGGCACACCATAAATATTTAATAAGCCAAAGCCTCCGTGAAAAGGAACAGAAGAAAAATAATTTTCTTCAAAAATATCAGAGAAGGTCCAGTAGCTATACCCTTCTACTTGTCCGTGTGCTTCCATGATCGTTTTTGTTATGAAAGCAGCAGCATATGGTTTATCATGCAGATCATCGAACGGATTGGATGAGGTGCTCCATTCGGTATAATAAACAGGTTTGCCCTTTGCCTGTTTTTTTGTTTCAATAACTTCTTCCCGCAATACGCTTCGCCGGCTGGCAGCTAACTCACTGATCGTATCATCGCCCGGTTTTCCAAAAGCATCTGTGGGGTAATGGTGCGTAGAAATAAAATCGTATGGCACTGCATTGTTTTCACAAAAAATTACAAACTCATTTATCCAGGCATTATCGGCAGTTGCGGGGCCTCCTACCCGCAATAAAGTATTTACATCTTTGATCGCTTTGGCAGAATGCTGGTATAAATTAAAATAATCTTGTTGTGTGCCGGTCCAGAATGCAGAAAGATTAGGTTCGTTCCAAATTTCGAAGAACCATTTACTCACTTCTTCTATCCCATATCTTGTAACCCAGTGCTGCACTAATTTATTTATCAGTGTTGCCCAGGCATTATAATCTCTTGGAGGTGTTATATTTCCTTTATAATGAAAAACAATATCATTGCCGGAAGAAAGCGCGGATGGCATAAAGGACAATTCCATAAATGGTTTCATGCCAATAGACAATAAAAAATCACAGATCTGGTCAGCATTAAAAAACGAGTAGACCAATTGATCCATCTCATTCATCAAAGTGCCCATATCATCTGAAAGCAGGCCATGAAAACGAACATGTTGAAAACCTAATTCTTTGTGGCAGCGCAATAATTGTTTTTGCCAATCTGCCCGAAGCGCCATGGTGGCGTGGCAGCTCCCTACTGTATGTTCCCAAAAATGAGGAAAGGGTTCTGTGCTACCTGCAACATCGCAAATAAAAGTATCGCCCATAGTAGTGTTGTTTACGGGTGAAATTTATATTGCCCCCATTTCGCTTTTTGCTAATGCATTCGAAACAGTATAAAAAAGATCTGTCATTTCAAAAGGTTTGCCAACAAAATAATTGGCGCCTGCTTCAAGACACATTTCTTTTGCACTAGGTAATGCGGACATCATTATTACCTGTATAGATGATATAGCGCTGTTTGTTTTAATGCTTTTACAAACTTCGCAGCCATCAGCGCCTGATAATAGCATATCCATTAAAATAATATTTGGCGCTAGTTGTTCAATATAAGCTTCAATGTTCTCGGCAGTTTCTTTAGTATACACTTTGTACTCTTTTAATTGCAGCATAGCTTTTAACATGAAGAGAATATCTTCATTGTCGTCAATGACCAAGATTATAGGATTCATATACAAGCAAATTTTATAATTTATCTTCCAATGGCAGTGAAAAAGAGAAAACCGATCCTTTACCCGGTTCACTTTCTACTCCTATTTTTCCATTATGCCTTTGAATAATTTCTGATGCAATAAATAAACCAATTCCAAAACCCGGAAAAGTTTTTTCATCTTTCCCTTCTACACGATAAAAACGCTGGAATATTTTTTCCTGGTCATTCTTATTTATTCCTATCCCAGAATCTATTACTGCTACTATTACGTTATTTTCCACGATACTAACCTTAACCGTAACCATATTAAAATGTGGAGAATATTTAATAGCGTTTGTCAGGAAATTGATCAATACCTGTGCGATCCTTAATCTATCTGCATACACTACGCTTTCTCTTTCCGGGGTAAACATAATATCATGCCCTGGTTGTGTATGTTTTATTTCATCGATCGTTTCCCGGATCATTTCATTCATAGAAAATTCTTCTTTGTTTAACTGAAGATTGCCGGATTTTATTTTCGACATATCTAACAGGTCTGCGATCAGTTTCGTCAATGTCCCTATTTGTTTGTTTACTGTTGTAAGTGAACTCTTTAAAAAAGTATCGGGACTATCCTTGTGCATACTCAACAATATCTGCACATATCCTTTTATAGAGGTGATAGGTGTTTTTAATTCATGGCTGGCCATGCTGATAAAGAAATCTTTTTGTTGCTCCAGTTTTTTTATATCAGTAATATCTGTAACAGAGCCCGCATATCCTTCAAACTCTCCATCCATATTATAAAAAGGATATCCTTCGATAAGGCACCAGCGTATTTCATTGTCGGGCTTTAGCAATCTGAATTCTGTTGTATATTTTTCTCTTCTCTTCATGGCATTCTCAAAAGAAGGTACTGCAGCTTTATCTTCTTCCACAACACGGCTTAACCATCCCTGACCATAATGTTCTTCTAATGGCATTCCTGTCCAATTGATCCAGGTTTGGTTTACGAAAACATTTTGTCCTTTATTATCCGTCATCCATAAACCAACCGGCGGTGCATTTGAAATTGTTTTAAATAACAATTCGCTCTTTTGCAATTTATCGCTGTATAATTTACTATCGTGAATATCAGTACTGGTACCTATCCACATTTGGATATTACCGCTGCTGTCTCTGTGAGGAATGGCTCTGCTCAGTTGCCACCTGTACTCTCCGTTATATTTTCTAAACCGGTGTTCAAAAACAAAATCTTCTCCTGTTGTGATCGAATGCATCCATTTTTTAATATTTTCTTGTTTATCATCAGGATGAATAATTTGAACCCAACCACCGTTCATCGCTTCTTCTTCTGTTAAGCCGGAATAATCATATACAGCCTGATTAAAATAGATCAGATTTCCCTGAGGGTCGCTTGTCCATATGAACTGTGGCATGGCATCAGAAAGTAAACGGAATTTTCCTTCACTTTCTCTTATGGCTAATTCCGCCTGTCTTTCATCGGTGACATCCATTATTGTTCCCATTATTTTGGTAGCAATATTATTATCATCGTAAAATACTTTTCCCTTTGCCTGTATCCAACGCAGGTCATTTGCAATTGTTACAATACGCATTTCCAGGTTCAGGAATCCGCTTTCAATTGCATCTTGTAAAGCCTTATTACGCATATCAAGGTCATCCCGATGAATTCGTTCAAGTAATGAGTTATGAGACGGCTCTTCGCTATCCTTATAACCAAATATCTCGAGGTACCTTGAAGAATAAATAGCCTGCTGATTTTTTATATCGAATTCCCAGGTGCCCAATTCAGCAGCCTGAATGGCTATGTTTAACCGAAGCTCGCTTTCTGCAACAAGCCTTTCTATTTGTTTTTGTTTGGTAATATCACGGGCGATCTTTGATGCCCCTATAATATTTCCGGCCGTATCCTTGATGGGTGAAATAGTTAAGGATATATCAAGTAAGTTCCCTTCTTTAGTTATTCTTTGTGTTTCAAAATGGTCAACGCTTTCTCCATGTTGAATGCGCCGTAAAATTTGAGGCTCTTCATCAAAACGATCCAACGGAATAAGCTTTGTAATATGTTGTCCGATGATCTCTGCGCCTTCGTATCCAAAAACTCTTTGCGCCCCCGCATTCCAGCTTGTTATGATACCATCCAATGTTTTACTGATAATGACATCTTCAGAAGATTCCACGATCGCGGCAAGCATGGCCACTTTTTCTTCTGCAATTTTATTTTCTGTAGTATCAGCCAGCGTTCCGATCAATCTTATTGGAGTGCCCTGCTCATCATACATTACTTTGCCCTGCGTTTTTATCCAGCCAATAGTTTTATCGGGCCTTACAACACGGGCTTCATAATTATAATAACCTGTTTCCATCGCCATATCAAAAGCCCGTTCAACAATGCTTTGTCTATCATCGGGATGGATCTGATCACGCATATGCTGGTGCGTGATCTGCGTTGTTAAAGGGTGGCCAAAAATTTCCGCCAATCTTGGCGAGTGAATAATGCTTTTTGTTTCAAGATTAAGATCCCAGGTGGCTAATTTCGTTCCTTCAATGGCTAAACGCAAACGAGCTTCTTCAATTTCTATTTTTTGTTTGGCCATTACCCTTTGGGTCACATCATTTACAGTAATCATTATTCCTGAAATAGTCCCGTCTGTTTCTAATAAAGGAGAATATTCATAATCCAAATAGAATTTCTTCAAGCCATCGTCACCTTGTATGTATACTACTGATTCTTTTTCTCTGTAAGGTTGTCCTGTACTTAATACATTTTTTAATAAAGGAGGATATTTTTGATCTTTCAACTCAGGAAATACATCAAATAATCTTTTACCGATAACGTCTTTTTCTTCCTTACGCCAAATATTTGTAAACATCTCTGTATTTGCCATTTCGATAATATGGTCCTCTCCTCTAAAGATCGTCATAGGAATTGGGGATTGCATGATCACATTACGGAATTGTCTTTCACTCTCTGCCAATAAATATTTGCCCTTCACTAAAGAAGTAACCTCATTGACAGTTACAATGACACCTGATATAGTATTGTCTTCTTCGCGAAGCGCCTGGTATGCAAAATTAAAATAGCCAATATTTACAACACCTTTTCGCTTAACTGGTATAGCAAATTCTGTTGCAGTAACTTCTTTGCCTGTTTCTATAACACTTACAAGTAACGATTCTACAGATTCTCTTACTTCGGGTATTACATCAAATAATTTTTTCCCCACAAAATCTTCTTCTTTTCTATCAATAAGCTCCAGGTAATTTTTATTGGCCATTTCTACCAAAAAATCCCGTCCCCGTAAAATAGCTATCCCTACAGGTGCCTGTGTTACGGTGTTGCGGAATTTCTTTTCGCTTATTTGAATATTATCTAAAAAATTCTTTTGGTCTGTGATATCTCTTATTGTAGCTAATACCCTAACCGGGTTTTTATCTTCTCCATAAAAAACTTTACCATAGGCGGTTATCCAATGTATTGTTTTATCTGGCCATAGAATGCGTACTTCATAATCGATCTTACCCGTAACACGACCTAACTTGTTAGCTTCCTCTCTGATATGAATATCGTCGGGATGAATATGGCTAAACAATTCTTCGTATGGGGGTGTGCTATCAGGAAAGCCGAAAATTTCGTATACCCTTTTTGAACAGGTAAACTTTTTTTCGGGCCATGTTAGATCTATTGTTCCGAGCATGGCTGTATCTACTGCAAGCCTTGAATTTTCATTACTATACTCAATTTTTTTACGGGTCTCTACCTGTTCCGTAACATTATACCCCATGGTTAGTATACCATAGATCTTATCATCGGGGTCACGCAATGCCTTGTAAATAAAATTCACATAGGTAGGAACTATTTTTCCATCAACCTCTATCTGTACAAGGTTTTCATTACCATAATATGTTTCTCCTGAAGTATAAACATTTTTAAGCAGGTCCATATAAGGTTGCCCTTCCAACTCCGGCATTGCCGCTATTATTTTTTTGCCCAATACATTTTCTTTTTTGCCCCATAGCTTAAGCGCTTCTTCATTTGCCAGCTCAACAACAAAATCTTCACCCGTAAAAACTGCCGTTGCTATCGGAGACTCATTTATAAGATTTTTAAATTTCTGCTCCCCATATATTACTTTCTTCTCATTCAGAACCTTATCAGTTGTTTCTACACAATTCACAAATATACCTCCGATCTTCCCGGATTCGTCTCTTACCGCACTGAAGCTAAATGTCCAGTAAACATCTTCAATCTTTCCATTGCGATAGATGGGAACCAAAGTATCTTCAAAATAAGGGGCTTCACCACCAGCTAACACCTGGTCAATTAGTGGCTTGATGATATGCCATATTTCTGTCCACGCTTTTTCGGCAGGCTTTCCTAAAATTCCAGGATGCTTTCCATCATTACCCAGACTTGGACGATAGGCGTCATTATAAAAACAAGTCAATTCTGATCCCCACCATAAAAACATGGGAGACCTTGCATGTAAAATAATACTAAGTGCTGTACGTAAGCTTTGCGGCCAATGATCAGGGTTACCAACGTGTGTATCAGACCAGTCTTTGGTACGCATTAATTCCCCCATTTCGCCACCGCCAGATAGGAATTGATACTTATGTTTAGATAATGTTGCTATAGTGGGATCTGTCATTATATTATTCTATACCGGTTTTTAGTAGATGTTGATTCAATTTAACCAATTACGCATTTAATTAATGTGAAAAAACTGTTGTTCTTTAAAATTGATCCTATAATTCAAGCAATATTGATTTTAACGCAAATTATGTGCTAAATATATTTTCCCTCATAAAGGCATGATATTGGTACTACTATACCGATAAACTTTATATAAGCGTATCGGGATCTATTCAATATCAAACTAACTAAAAATTTCAACAGAATATGAGGCCACCGGAAAGAAAGAATCAGCAAAAAGACCTTTTTGAAATGCTTCCAAAAGCTATTACGGCACTTAAAAAAAATATTATAGAGCCGTTCTTTGGAGATGATGCCGCTAATAAATATGCTGATAACAGGCCTCCGTTAAGATCGGAAATATTTACCGAAGAACAGCTGGAACAGCACGCCAAAGGGCTTGCACGGAGACATACCCTCATTTCAGGACACCCTTCTGAACAATTATTAAAACGACTGGCAGAGAATGAAAGCATCTTATTAGAAGTTCATGCACGATTAACAGAAGCGATAAAAGAGAACACACGTATTGTTCCTGCAGGAGAATGGCTATTGGATAATTTTTATTTGATAGAAGAACATATCTACACCGGAAAAAAGCATTTACCTAAAGGATATAGTAAAGGATTACCCCGATTATCGAAAGGGGAATCGATCGGTTTACCGAGAGTTTATGATATAGCTGTGGAAATTATTTCCCATAGTGATGGGCGTGTGGACATAAAAAGTCTGTTAAATTTTGTAACTGCCTACCAAACGAACACTTTTTTAAAGCTGGGAGAATTATGGGCGATCCCCATCATGCTCCGGTTAGCGTTGATAGAAAATTTGCGCAGGTTATCTATCCAGATATCAATAGATATCACCAACAAATCCTTAGCGAATTATTGGGCAGATGAAATGATAGAAACAGCAGAAAAAGACCCCAAAAACCTTGTACTGATCATTGCCGATATGGCAAGGTCTAATCCTCCTATGGATAGTTCTTTTGTCGCAGAATTGACAAGGCGCTTACAGGAAAAAGGAAATTCCCTTACGCTTCCACTTAACTGGATAGAACAACGTTTATCAGAAAATGGTTTAACGAGCAGTGAATTAATTCAACAGGAAAACCAAAAACAAGCTGCCGACCAGGTATCGATCAGCAATAGTATTAGCAGCCTGCGTTTTTTAACTACAACAGACTGGCGTGACTTTGTTGAAGCCACCAGCATTGTTGAAGCAACGCTACGAAATGATATCGATAATATTTACGCTAATATGGATTTCCATACGCGCGATAATTATCGTCATGCTGTAGAAAAGATCGCTAAGAAAAGTCATTTTTCCGAACAGGAAATAGCAGCCATGGCTATTGGCTTAGCAAAAGAAAATATTGATGTAAGCTCCGATCTGCGTTTAACGCATGTTGGTTATTACCTTATCGGCAAAGGATCGCGAAAAACAGAGAAGATGGCGAAGATGAAGTCTTCGAATCTGGAAAGATGTGGAAGGATCTTTAATGGCATTCCCTTATTTTTTTATGTGGGTGGTGTTGTTGTAATATCCGCTATCTTATCAAAGATATTGATCAATGAAGCTTATTACGAAGGATTATTTGGATGGGCCTTAGCATTACTCGGCATTGTATCGGTATTTGCTACGAGCCAGTTAGCCGTATCATTGATAAACTGGACATCAACTAAATTATCGAAGCCTTGCCTGTTACCAAGAATGGATTTTTCAAAAGGTATTCCTGATGAATACCGAACCTTGGTTGTTATACCAACAATGCTGACAAGCTTTCCCGGACTGGATGATCTGATAGAAGGCATTGAAGTACGTTTTTTAGCTAACCGCGATGCTAACTTATATTTTGCCTTACTGACAGATTTTAAAGATGCTTCGCAAGAAACATTGCCTGAAGATGAACAGTTATTACATGCAGCCAGAACAAAGATCAACGACCTGAATAGAAAATACGGCAGAGATACAAATGATACATTTTTTATTTTTCATCGTCCGCGCAAATGGAACGCGTATGATAAGATCTGGATGGGTTACGAACGCAAGCGTGGAAAATTAGGCGAGTTAAATTCGTTGATACACGGTGAAGGAAAAGAAAATTTTTTAATGATCGTTGGGGAAGAAGAAATTTATAACAAAGTAAAATATATCATCACGCTTGATACGGATACGCAATTACCACGTGATACTGCCTGGAAATTAGTCGGCACAATGGCGCATCCTTTAAATCATGCGTTGTATTCTGAAAAGAAAAAACGTGTTACGGAAGGCTATACGATCCTTCAGCCAAGGGTATCCAATAGTTTGCCTGATGAAAGCAGTTCGATCTATGCAAAGATCCATGGAAATGAGCCTGGTACTGATCCGTACACAAGAGCGATATCAGATGTTTACCAGGATCTGTTCAACGAAGGCTCTTTTGTTGGTAAGGGAATTTATGATGTAGCCATGTTTGAGCAAACATTGACAAATGTATTTCCTGAGAACAGGATATTAAGTCATGATCTGTTAGAAGGATCTTATACACGTGCAGGATTAGTGACCGATGTACAATTGTATGAAGCATACCCTTCGAGGTACAGCACCGATATGCAACGCCGCCAAAGATGGATAAGAGGTGATTGGCAAATTGCTACCTGGATATTGCCTTTTGTACCGGCACAAACAAAAGGTTTTGTAAAGAACCCTTTATCATTACTTTCCAAATGGAAAATTTTTGATAATATCCGCAGAAGCCTTGTGCCTGTTTCTTTTTTATTGTTGTTCTTATATGGGTGGATATTTTCTGCTTCGCCGATGTTTTGGAATACGGCTGTTGTGCTGATAATCCTTACGCCAAGCATTATAAATTTTATCTGGGATCTATGGAAAAAACCTGCGGATGTGCTGTTCTCGCAACATTTTGTTTTTTCTGTCCGTGCAGGGAAGGATCATTTTATTCAACAGGCGATCGATCTTATTTGTTTGCCTTATGAGGTCTACTTAAATAACGACGCGATCTTTCGTACACTTTGGAGAATATTTGTTTCAAGAAAAAATTTATTGCAGTGGAACCCTTTTAGCAGTATACAGAACAATCAGCGTAATATTTTCCAGGCTTATGTAAGCATGTGGTTTGCACCTTTCTTTGCTGTGGTCATGTTTCTCTATTTAAGTTTTTATAATCACTTTGCGCTTGTTATTGCTACGCCGATATTAATTTTATGGGCATTGGCGCCAGGCATCGCATGGCTGGTAAGTTTACCAACCACAAAATATGAAGATCATCTTTCTGTAGATCAAAATATTTATCTAAGAACATTGGCAAGAAGGATCTGGGCGTTCTTCGAAACTTTTGTTACCGAAGAAGACAATTGGCTGCCACCCGATAATTACCAGGAGCACCCGGTTGAAAGAGTGGCGCATCGTACATCACCAACGAATATCGGCTTATCCTTACTAGCCAATATTACCGCGCATGATTTCGGTTATATCACTACCAGCAAATTGGTTGAACGCACTTCCAACACGATAGGCACAATGCTTCGTATGGAAAGATACCAGGGGCATTTATACAATTGGTACGATACGGTTTCTTTGGTGCCGTTATATCCAAAATATATTTCTACTGTTGATAGTGGTAACCTTACCGGCCACCTGATCACTTTAAAACAAGCATTATCATCTATCGCAGATAAAAAGATAATCAATGACAATACTTTTGAAGGTATCATAGATACATTGAGAATACTGGTAGAAAGAACAAAAGAAAAATCTGATGTCAAAAAATTCTTACAGCAAATAATCGACGCCTACCCTGCAGAAACAAATAGCCTGACAGAAACAAAAAAATACATTGATAAATTAGATACAGTTTTTACTGAAATACTGGTCAACCTCGATCTTGATCCGGATAACGAAGATGATTGGTGGGCAGAAAAAATATCCATACAAATAAAAAACATCAAATATGAATTAGCCTCATTGGCACCATGGTTATTACTACCTCCTGTTCCAAAAAAATTCGATCTGCTGATTCCGGAATTACCGCTTGTTCCTTCCTTAAAAGAATTATCAAGGATCGAACAGCTTTTATTACATAAAATAATTCAATGCTATTCTTCTGAAAATACACCCGAAGAAAATGATTGGTTAACTAACCTTAGAGAAAGCATTACAGAATCAGGAAGGCGCGCAAAAGAAATGATATTAACCCTAGATCAGCTCGCAGTAAAATGTGCTGATCTGTCAAATATTGATTATGATTTTCTGTATGACAGATCGCAACATTTATTAACGATAGGCTACAATGTTGACGAACAAAGAAAAGACAATAGTTATTATGACCTGTTAGCATCAGAAGCAAGGCTCACCACTTTTGTTGCGATTGCACAAGGAAAATTACCACAGGAAAGCTGGTTTGCTTTAGGCAGGCAATTAACCAATTTAGGTACTACACCTATTCTTCTTTCCTGGAGCGGCTCTATGTTTGAATACCTGATGCCAAATTTAGTGATGCCAACCTATGCCAATACTTTGTTGGAACAAACCAATCTTGCTGTTGTTCAAAAACAAATTGATTACGCAAAAAAACGAGGTGTGCCCTGGGGGATTTCTGAATCTGGTTATAATATGGTGGACGCACAATTGAATTATCAATACAAGGCGTTCGGTGTTCCGGGTTTAGGATTTAAACGTGGCCTTGGAGAAGATACTGTTATTGCCCCATACGCGTCTATCATGGCATTGATGGTAGCACCTGAAGATGCTTACAAAAATTTACAGGTATTAAAAGAAGCGGGCTTTGAAAGTAAATATGGTTTTTACGAAGCTATCGATTATACAGCAGCCCGTTTATTAAGAAGACAAACAAGTTCTGTTGTACGATCATTCATGGCGCACCATCAGGGCATGAGCTTTTTATCGATAAGCTATTTGGTCCATAACCAGCCAATGCAAAAAAGATTTGAATCGGAAGTACAAATAAAATCTGCACTATTATTATTGCAAGAGAGAATACCAAGGATCACCACATTCTATTCTCCAAGTGTGCACGCATCGGATATTAATGTAGTGCCTGCGGGTAGCGATACATCTATGCGTGTAATTAATACGCCGCATACCACTACGCCTGAAGTGCAATTATTGTCTAACGGCAGGTATCACTCCATGATAACGAATGCTGGCGGTGGTTACAGCAAATGGAAAAACATTGCCGTTACCCGCTGGCGCGAAGATGCCACTTGTGATAACTGGGGCACTTTCTGTTATATCCGTGACCTGGATAATAATATATTCTGGTCATCTGCCTATCATCCAACTTTACAACAAGGCGAAAATTACGAAGCAGTTTTTTCTCAGGGCCGTGCAGAATTCCGCCGCAGGGATATGTCGCTTGAAACACATACTGAAATTGTTGTATCTCCCGAAGATGATATTGAATTAAGAAGGGTACATATCAACAACCGCTCCCGCAAAAGAAGAACGATCGAAATTACCAGCTATGCAGAAGTTGTATTAGCACCGGCAAATGCAGATGAAGCGCATCCTGCTTTCAGCAATTTATTTGTACAGACAGAAGTAAACAAACAGCGCCATGCTATTATTTGTACGCGCCGTCCGCGTGCTGAAGAAGCCACACCATTTATGTTTCACCTGATGAAAGTGCATGATGCTGAAATTAAAAATATTGCTTACGAAACAGACCGGCTACAATTCATCGGCAGAGGCAATTCAATGAGTGGTCCGAAAGTGATGAAACAGGAAGATGAGCTTTCAGGAAATGAAGGCGCTGTACTTGATCCTATTGTTTCTATCCAATACAGAATAGTTATCGAACCACATGAAACAGTGACCATAGATATGATCTATGGCATGGGTGACACAAGAGAAATATGCAATAGCCTGATCGAAAAATACCAGGACAGGCATTTGACTAACAGGGTACTTGAATTAGCATGGACACATAGCCAGGTAATTTTAAGACAGATCAATGCCACAGAAGCAGATGCGCAATTGTATGCAAGGCTTGCCAGCTCAGTAATATTTGCTAACGCCTCTTTAAGGGCAGACACATCGATCATTGTAAAAAATCGCCGCGGACAATCTGCTTTATGGAGTTATTCCATTTCCGGTGATCTTCCAATAATATTATTACAGATCGAAGATGCCGCCAATATTGAATTGGTAAAACAAATGGTACAAGCGCATGCTTACTGGCGTTTAAAAGGTGTATTGGTTGATCTGGTAATTTGGAACGAAGATCATGGAGGCTACAGACAAGTGCTGCACAATGATATCATCAGCATGGTTGCGCCAAGTATGGTTGATGCAAAAGATCAGCAAGGTGGCATTTATATCCGCTCTTCGGATCAGATATCAAACGAGGATAGGATATTATTTCAAACAGTGGCACATATTGTTATATCAGACAGGTTTGGATCTTTGGAAGACCAGATGAACAGAAGAAATAAACTGAAATCTACTATTCCATATTTCAGTCCAACAAAATTCCATGCATCTGTTACAACATCTATAGCGCCAAAAACAAACCTGCAGTTCTTCAACGGCATTGGTGGCTTTTCACAAGATGGAAAAGAGTATGTTATTACAACCACACCATCACAAGCAACACCGGCGCCATGGGTGAATGTATTAGCCAATCCAAATTTTGGCTGCATCATTTCTGAAAGCGGACAGTCATACAGTTGGTTAGAGAATGCACATGAATTCCGTTTAACACCATGGAACAATGATTCTATCATCGATCTAAAAGGCGAAGCATTTTATTTAAGGGATGAAGAAAGCGGAAAATTCTGGTCGCCCGCTCCACTCCCATGCCGTAGACAATCGCCCTATATTACAAGACATGGATTTGGGTACAGCATATTTGAACACAGCGAAGATGGTATCGATTCTGAAATGACCGTGTATGTTGATATTAAAGCGCCCGTTAAATTTATCGTTTTAAAATTAAAAAATAACTCAAAGAGAGATCGCCGCATTTCTGCAACAGGATATATTGAATGGGTATTGAGTGACCTGCGGGCAAAATCGTTGATGCATATCAATACAGAGATAGATACTGAAAGCGGAGCCATCCTTGCAACAAACCCTTACAACACAGAATTTGAAGGCAGGGTAGCGTTTTTTGATGTAGATGATTTAAGCAAAACTTACACAACAGACAGAACGGAATTTATTGGGCGCAATGGAACACTAAGCAACCCTGATGGAATGAACAGGGCAAAGTTATCAGGGAAACTTGGCGCTGCCCTTGACCCCTGCACTGTATTACAAACAGCTTTTGATTTACCTGAAGAAGGCGAACGCGAAATTATTTTCCGACTTGGTGCAGGTTTAAATATGAGCGAAGCCTTGAGCACGATAAATAAATTTAAAGGTCGTGCTACTGCTAAAACGGCTTTAGCAAATGTTACACAATATTGGCAAAAAACTTTAGGTGTTGTAAAAATTGAAACGCCAGACGCTGCTGTAAATATTATGGCCAATGGCTGGTTAAATTATCAAACACTTGCTTCACGCATTTGGGGACGCAGCGGTTTCTATCAATCGGGCGGTGCATTCGGGTTTAGGGATCAATTGCAGGATGTATTATCCTTATTGCACAATGATCCTGCGCTGGTACGTGAACAAATTATTTTATCTGCCTCCAGGCAATTTAAAGAAGGTGATGCGCAACACTGGTGGCATCCGCCGATCGGCAGAGGCGTTCGCACAACCTGCTCGGATGATTTTTTATGGTTGCCATTTGTATTGAATAAATATATCACTGTAACAAAAGATAGTAGTATACTAGATGAATCAGTTCACTTTTTAGAAGGCCGTTTATTGAACGAAGGCGAAGAATCTTATTATGACCTTCCGTTAAGATCCAGTCAGGAATCTAGTTTATATGATCACTGCGTAAAAGCAATTGAACACGGATTAAAATTTGGCGAGCATGGCTTACCCTTTATCGGCACCGGCGATTGGAATGATGGAATGGACAGGGTTGGTAATCATGGAAAAGGTGAAAGTGTTTGGTTAGCCTTCTTTTTATATGATATCCTCACAAAATTTGTTGCAGTAGCAGAAATAAAAAAAGATACAGCCTTTGCTGAAAGATGTAAAGAAGAAGCAGAAAAATTACGCATCAACATAAATGAAAATGCCTGGGATGGCGAGTGGTATCGCCGTGCGTATTTTGATGATGGCACGCCTTTAGGCGCTAAAGAAAATGATGAATGTAAAATTGATTCCATTGCACAAAGCTGGTCTGTATTATCAAAAGCAGGCGATCCAAAACGCTCCTTACAAGCCATGGGATCAGCGAGTAAGTATCTTGTTAAAAAAGAAGATAAAATAATTCAGCTCTTTACGCCGCCATTTGATAAAGGGACTTTAAACCCTGGCTATATTAAAGGTTACGTACCTGGTGTAAGGGAAAACGGCGGACAATACACACATGCTGCAGTTTGGTTGATAATGGCATTCGCAGAAATTGGAGATAAACAACAAACTTGGGATCTGTTACAAATGATCAACCCTATCAATCATGGAAACGATGTTGCATCGATCACTGAATACAAAGTAGAACCGTATGTGATAGCAGCTGATGTTTACGCACAGCCGCTGCATAAGGGCCGTGGTGGCTGGACATGGTATACCGGCTCCGCAGGATGGATGTACCAGATGATCATAGAATCGTTTATCGGGTTAAAGCGAGAAGGCAATACGCTTCAGTTCAATCCATGCATTCCGGCAGAATGGGGATCTGTAAAAATTGATTACCAATTTGCAGAAACAGTTTATCATATCGAATTAACACAAACAAAAAATAACGACGGTACTATAATTAAAATTATCGTTAATGGTGTTGAACAAGATGGCAATACATTTAAGCTGATCAGCAATACTGAAATACAACCAACAAAAACATTGGTATATGAGTAAGATTATACCAATGTTGAAAGTTACGTAGAGCATATTCTACGAAAATTATACAAGCCTGCTACTATATTCCAGTGGCAGGCTTTTTGTTTTAATAAGTATTGTGAGGGACATATTTCAATGAAGGAGTATGGCTTATTAATTACACTAAAAACTTAAAAAGAATTACGATGAAAAAGATACTAACAGTATTATTAGCAACAACTTTTATTGGTGTTGCTACAACAAATGCGCAGGTTTATCTGCAAGGCGGATTAAATATCGCTAACATCAGCACATCAGATGATGGCCAAACGCAGAGAAGCAATGCTATTGGTTCATTCAATGCAGGCTTTATGGGAAGGTTTGGAATTTCAGATTTTTTTGACCTGGAAATGGGTGCATTATTCACTGGCCAGGGAGCAAAATCTGTAACAACCTTCGCAGGGAATGATATTACTACAACATTAAGGCCTTATTATGTTCAGGTTCCTTTGAACGCTGTTGTTAAATTTCCTTTAGGCGACCCGAAAGTTACTAAAGCAAATATTTTCTTATTTGCCGGTCCTTATGCGGCTATCGGTGTTGCAGGACAATCTAAAACTGTCAATTCTTTTGATGGCACAACACAAACAAATACTATAAAATTTGATAACGAAGATCCTTTTACATCCGACCAGGAAAATGCAGCTTATGATAAATTAAAGCTTTGGGATTTTGGCGTTAATATGGGTGGAGGGATCGACTTTGGTCCGGTGTTAGTAAAAGCACAATACGGTCTTGGATTAACAAGGATCAATTCTGAAGAGGGAGATGATGAAAAGAATGATAAAGATAAATACCGTACAGTAAGTATTTCCTTAGGTATTAAATTATATTAATAAAAAATTGTTGAGAAAGCTGTTCCTTATTGAGCAGCTTTCTCATTTTAAAAATATCAGTCATGGGCGATCATAAAGACCTATCAAACAAAGAGGCTGTAAGTAAAATAAAAGAGATCGTTATATCTGCTGAAACATGTATGTTCACTACAGATTTAAATGAAGCGCCTTTGCAAACAAGACCAATGGGAACTTTAGATGTAGATGATGCAGGAAATATTTGGTTTTTCAGCAGTAGCAGCAGCGGGAAGAATAAAGATATTTTATACAATAATAAAGTGCAGTTATTTTATTCGAATAAAAGCGGTGCAGAATATTTAAGTGTTTACGGACAGGCATCGATCATAATAGATAAAGAGATGGCGCAGCGGCTGTGGACACCTATTGCCAAAGCCTGGTTTAAAAACGGCGCGGATGATCCTGATCTGACCATCATTAAAGTGAGGCCAATAAAGGCCCATTACTGGGATACAAAAAATAATAAGATGGTGAGCCTATTCAAGATCTTTACTAGTGCATTTACAGAGACAGTAGCTGATGACAGTATTGAAGGAAATATCATATTTTAAATATAACGACCAACTACCAACGACTGACAACCGTAAACCATACAATTATGTGGAATCATATAGTTTGATGCGGTGGTCAGTCGTTGGTAGTCGGTCGTCTTTTACTAAATTCCTGTGATCGTATTCTGATATGTTCTTATCTTATTGTATAAAGTTTTACGATCTACATTCAATATCTCTGCAGCTTTTGTTTTATTAAAATTTACATCTTTTAATACTTTCATGATAGCGTCATATTCTGCTTTTGCTGTCATTTCTTTCAAATTAAAATCTTTACCCATCGGCAGTATTTGCGGTTCCATCTTTTTATGTTCGCCGGATAATTCGTAAGATTCCAATTGGTCGTTCATAAATACTATTTCCTGTGGCAAGGTTTCAATCGTTACAACATTATCTACACATAGTAGAACTGCGCGCCTTACCACATTCCTGAGCTCACGCAAATTGCCCGGCCATATATAATTGTAAAACATTTCCTGGATCCCTTTTTCAAAACCTGTAATTTTTTTACCCAGTTCCGCACTTGTTTTTTGTAAAAAGAAATTGGCAAAAAGAACAATATCTTCTTTTCTTTCTTTTAATGCCGGTATATGTATCGAGAACTCGTTGAACAAATAATATAATTCTTCGATAAATCTCCCTTGCTGATATGCTTCCTGCAGGTTTTCATGCGATGATACGATGAACCTTAGGTCTAATGGTATATCAGTAGTTGTACCTGGCTTTATATATTTTCTTTCTTTGATAACTTTTAGCAGGTAGGTTTGCAATTCGAAAGGCAGACAAGCTACTTCATCCAAAAATAAAGTGCCGCCATTTGCCATTTCTATATACTTCAGCAGATCTTGTGCAGATAATTGTTTTGATAAATTGCCGCAGTCTATTGTAATGAACGTATTTTTTTTTCGCCTGCTTTTATTGTGTATCTCTTTTGCCGTTACTTTTTTACCTGTTCCGCTTTCTCCATAGAGTATCAGGCTATAATCTGTATTAGCAACAATTTCTATCTGCCGGAATAATTCAATAGACAATTTTGATCTGCCAATTAAAAATTCTCCGTCTTCAATAATGATCGTATTGTTATCTTTTTTTAGAACACCCGCATTGTCTACTTTTAATGAAGCATGTTTGCTTAAAGCAGATTTCAACACATTCAAAACTTCTGTAGGTATAAGCGGCTTGGTTATATAATCATAAGCGCCCAGCTTAATAATATCTAATGCTATTTTAATATCAGAATAGCCCGTGATGATCAAAACGATGGTATTTGGATTATGTGCTTTGATCTCTGTTAAAACATCTTTTCCTTCCATATCGCCTAAGCGATAATCACAGATAACAATATCAAATTTTCCTTGTTCAAATTTCGCAATACCATCTTCTCCTGAATAAGACGTATCAACCTCATATCCATTTCTATCAAGAAACCTGCTTAGCAGTACACACATATCCACATCATCGTCTATAACTAAAATACTATTTTTCATAAATGTTAATTTTCTCGTAATACCCTCATCCATCAAGGGTTATATATCAGTTAATTACCGAAAATACCCTGCCAGTATTTTCCACTTCAAATGCTGTAAACTATAGCCATAAATGGGGAAATTAGTCAACACGTTGTGGATATTAATTGCTGCTTCCTCTTGTTAACAAATAGGCTATTAATGCGATCACTGCAACAACGATGGCGATGCCACTCAAGACACCGACTTTAAAAATGCCTCCTATTACCTGGCAACCTGATAAAACTATTGTTAGTAACATAGCGATGAATGATGTAAATACTAAATGCTTTTTCATATAAAATATTTGAAGTTTAAAATAGTATCCATGACATAATCATGCCATTAAACAGGTATGGTACACGTTCTTAAAATTCCTCAGATGGTAGAAAACAATCCACGGAATTTATCTGATCCATAAAAGACAAATCATATAAAACTCTTTACAGCAAAGAATTACAGGTCATAGACCTACTCAATAAACTTTGGCTGCATTTTGGAATACTTATATGAAACAATTGTTAATCATTAAAAACTACCATCATGTCAACAGGAAAATTAATTACAGGAATATTGGCCGGCGCTGCTGCTGGCGCTATTTTGGGCGTTTTATTTGCGCCGGATAAGGGATCTGAAACAAGAGCAAAAATTGCTCAAAAAAGCAGTGAACTAACGGATGCTATTAAAGAAGGCTATGGTAAAGTAGCAGAAGCCGTAACAAGCAATTACGAAGCAATGAAAGAAAATGCCATGGAGTTTGGTAGGCAAAAAACAGCCACTGCAAAAGAAGAATTTGACAGAGAATATGCTTCGTAAGAGATTGAAGTAGTGTTTAGTAACACCACTTTTAAAGAGCAGGTTTGGATGATATCCGGATCTGCTCTTTTGTTTATTACGTATATCCCATATACGTATCTCTTTTCTACAATAGTGAGGAACAGGCTCTACAAACCGCACCCATTAAGGCTTTATAAGTACCCATTATAAATTGGTACAAGGTTTGAATTATACACTATAATCAAAAACATGTCAATTATGATAACAAAAGATAAAAACCTTGGCTTCCTTCGCAAGAAGATACAAGAGATAAAAATAGCCATGTTCAAAGCAGAGATCGATTCTGTTTTGACACTTCCCAATAATATTATTTCAACAATTAAAACCGATGACCATGGAAACATTTGGTTCTTTACATCATGTACTAATGATGATTACGCAAAAAATATTAATGAACAGTTCTATGCATACCTTGAATATTATCAAAAAGGGAGTGAGTGCCGTTTACGAATTGGAGGAAAAGCATCCATCGTTAAAAGCGATAACGAACTTATTGTTTCTCCATTAGAAGAAAAAGTAGTTTTGGTTAAACTGACTATTATGCAGGCGGAGTATTTTGAAAAGAAATTCACCACACCACTGAATGGAAAAATAATGAACATTTTAAGCCAGCTATTCTGGCCGGCAAATGATTATTCAAAAACATACAGGTTCTCTTAAATCAAGATAAATGATACAACAAGACATTTAAAAACCGGCTGCATATGTAGCCGGTTTTTTATTCAAATGATGCTAATGATGTTTGAAATATTGAATTTCCTGTTCGTGCTTTTTAGCTTTTTCCAATGAGTCGAAAGTCCCCAGGTTCTTTCGCTTATTCGTTTTAGGATCCTTATGAATGGAGTATATCCTGTATTGTCCGGATTTTAGTTTCTTTATCATAACAAATAATTTATAAGTTACTTATTCTGTATCAGCTTCGCTGTAGCTGTTATTCTCTTCGTCTTCTTCCCCGATATTCTCGTCTTCATCATCATCTTCAGATCCTGGCACATCCAGGTCTTCGCCAGAAAAATCGCTGGCAGAGCTCTTTTCATTCAATTCCTCGCCGTCTTCATCCGTGTCATCCAGTTCTGCATTATCCAGGTCTTCATCATCGCTATCAGTTGAGCTGTCATAATCTGTTGCGTCCAGTAGTGCTATATCTTCCGGCGTAATATCATCCTGGTTCAGTTCATCATCATCGTTGCCATTAACAATAGGATCGGTTTCTCTGCCCGCAGCATAAAAACGTGTATCCTCAAATGCATCCATGTTAGTTGTTTCAAAATTATCGTTTTTCATAATTGTCGTTTTTAATGTGAATAATTGTTTTGTTTGATAGCAGCAAAAACGTGCCAATACCCATTGGTCTCTCTTATTTAATAAAAATTAATATTTAAATAAAAGAAGCCAGGCAAATCACCCGGCTTCTTAATTAATTTGACTAACATTCGCTTACCGAACATCTATCTGCACATCAGCAGGCGGTGCCTGGTGATGACGGTGATAATATTCATCCGTATGGCGATGGTGCTCGTGATAATAACGATCCTCGTAACAACCACTTGATATGGTCGCAAAAGCTGTCAACATAACTATCGCGGCTAATAAAGTCTTTTTCATAATTTATGTTTAATTTGATTTATAGAACTCTTCCGTCCCTGGAAGAAGCATGTAAAATTTCTAACCCTTTATCTTTAAGCTCCACTCCTTTTTCTACTATTTTATCGGCATTTACGGCAACCAATTTGGCAACACCTGCCTCTACAGCAGTTCCTATTAATCTTTTTAAAATATTAGTAGGTCCGCGAAAGAATATTTTCTTGGTAAGAAATCCTACACCCAGGCCAAGTGCAGTTTTAAGAATAGTACCTTTAGTTTCCGAAGAACCGGTTATAGAATTGGTGATCTTCTTAAATTCGCTCTTAACAATATTAAGCGGCTTAAGGCTTTCATACGTTTCGTGAAATTGATCGATCAACGCTTCTTTTTGTATGAACTGCTTTTGTTCTAACTGATGAATGGCAGCTTTCAGACCAGCACTGTTATGGATTTGCATATATGATTAATTAAAGATGCTTTTTATAATAAGGTTACTAACTGGTGCTTTAAGCCATTTATCACGCGAAGCATATAAAACAATAATAACAACAAGATAGAATCCCGCAACAATAAAAAATCCATAATACATCTCTCCCATGCTTCGTCCTATTAATATCGCTAATCCGATACTAAACATCAAAAAGCAGGAAGCAATGAATAACGCGATTATTAATCTTGCGACAATGCCCGAAACTATAGTTGTTGATTTATCAATTGCATGAAGCCGATATAGCTCCATCTTTGTTTCAAGATATGCTTCTGCCTTTTCGAACAATGAGCCGATATGGTTTTGTTGTTTTTCCATTATAGCAATTGTATTGTTTTAGCAATAAAGAATTAAGACAAAGCATGTTTTGCATTTGCTTTAACGCTTGCCATTTTTTCTTTGCCTAGTTCCGTTAATTCTTTTTTAGTGCTTTGAAACTGATCCGTGATCGTTTCAACAAAATCTTCGATCTTCTCTTGTAATGAATCTTTTAGATCGGCACCTGCACTGGCTAATTTTCTTCTTGTTTTTGAACCTTTATATGGAGCAAACAAAAGGCCCAACGCTGCGCCTGCAGCAGCACCTATTAATATACCGGCAATAACTTTTTGCGATTTCATAATTGTATTTTTTTGATTAAGAATGTTGTTATACTTTGTTTATATCTAAAACGCTGCCAATCTGTTTTTCTTTGTAAATTCAACGCTATAGAGCCTTTTATCGGTTTTTACCTGTGCAATGTTTTCCCCAAATGAGAAGTTTATATCTCAAATTATTAATGAGCACTGGTTGAATCCTTTACTACTTTAACGTATCGGCTTTACCCTTTGGCTGTATATTTTGTTGCACGGCTTTTATTGAATCCTGTACCTGTTTGTCTCGTTTTTCATCTTCCTTTTTCTTTTTCTTGAAATAGCCTCTTAATAAAATATTATGTTTGGCTGCTTCCATATTATCGCTAAGCCCTTTTGTACCTGTCTGTAAATTTGTTAGCGTTGAATCTAATTTATTGGCAAATTTTGGATCAGTCAATTTACCTATCGCTCCTTGCCCGCTGTTTATTTTATCAGTGAATTTCGCAAAGTTGTTAGAGCTTGTTTGTAGGTTAGACATAGTACTTTTAAGGTCATCAGCAAACCCCTCATCTCCCATCAGTTTATGTAACAAGCCATTATTGTTATTCATTTTATAAGTAAACAAAGCAAGCTGATCGGTAATTAATTTGGCATTATCTGCCGTACTTTTTACACTTCCCATGATCTCATCCATATCCATAGGGTTTTCCGATTGTAAAAAAGCATTGTCTTCAACCGATGGTTGAGAAAAAGTACCCGGACCTATTACCAATACTTTATCACCCATCAATCCATCGGAACCGATAGAAGCTGTTGCATCTTTTCTGATAAAACGCTGCACATTTTTCTGTATTACTATTGAAACCAGTACGGCTGTATCCGCCATTATTTGTATGTTATCAACAGTACCCACATTTATCCCGTCAAAGCGTACATTGTTTCCTTCCTGTAATCCACTTACACTCCTGAAAACAGTTTTCAGCTTGAATGTAGATCCAAAAATATTTTTTTGTGTTCCTATTAAATAGATCGTAACGATAAAGATCAATAACCCAATTGTTACGAACATGCCGAGTTTCCATTTATAATGTATATCTTTTTTCATAAATTATTTATTAAAGAATGATCGCACCCATTCGTCCTGGCTGTTTTCTAATGATGAATAAGTTCCTTCGGCTACTATGAATCCGTCTTTCAAGATCACTATCCTGTCAGCAGTTAATTTAGCGCATTCCATATCATGTGTAATAATGATGGAAGTAGTTTTATTTTTTTTCTGGACTGATAATATCAGCTCGCTTATTTCTTTTGAAGTGATCGTATCAAGACCGGTGGTTGGCTCATCATACAACATTATTTCAGGTTTTAAAATAAGTGTTCTTGCAAGGCCTATTCTTTTCCGCATACCTCCTGATAATGCCGAAGGCATTTTATCAATAGCGCTTTCTAATCCCACATTATGTAATTGCTCCAATATCCTTTCTTCTTTTTCTTTTGCAGAAAGATGTTTTAGTGATCGCCGCAATGGAAAATTCAGGTTTTCTCTTACTGTCATAGAATCATATAAAGCAGCGCTTTGAAAAAGAAAACCCATTTTAACCCGTACATCGTTCAATTCTTTCTCACTTAGCTCACTGATATTTTTTCCAAATACATTTATTTCACCTTCATCAATGGCCATCAGTCCTACAATACATTTGATCAACACCGATTTCCCTGTTCCCGATTTTCCCAGCACTACAACATTCTCACCTTTTGCAACAGTAAGGTTCACTCCTTTTAATACTTCATGCTCACGGTCTGTAAAAGTTTTATGCAGGTTTTTGATCTGAATAACATCTTTGATCAGTCCACTATCAGTTGCGATGGGTATGGGTAATTCTTGTACTTGCATAGTGTATATTATAAAAGATCAATAATTTGTACTGCCAGCATATCAATTATAAATATGGTGAGCGAAGCCATTACTACCGCAGTATTGGCGGCCTTGCCTACGCTTTCTGTTCCGTTATCTGCAGTATATCCATTGTAACAACCGATAAGGCCGATAAAGAAACCGAAGAATACCGATTTGATCGTTGCAGGAATAATGTCAATGAAATTAATTTTTGATATTGCCTGGTGAAAGAACCTGATAAGTGTAACATGGTTGTGTATATTAACGCCTACATAAGCGCCCAGCATTCCAATGCCATCTGCAAAAAATACCAATAGCGGGATCATTAAAGTGGTGGCTAAAATTCTTGTGACCACCAAATATTTAAAAGGATTGATCGCAGAAACTTCCATCGCATCGATCTGTTCGGTTACTTTCATCGACCCCAATTCTGCACCTATCCCCGAGCCTATTTTTCCTGCAGATATCAACGCCGTTATTACCGGCGCAATTTCTCTTATTAATGATAAAGCTACCATGCCCGGCAACCAGGATTCTGCTCCAAATTCTGCTAAGGTCGGCCTTGCCTGCAAAGTAAGTACCAGCCCCATTATAAAGCCGGTTATAGCTACTAAGGGCAAAGATTTGTTTCCTATTTTATAGCACTGAATAAAAAATGCTTTAAATTCATAAGGAGGCAGCAATAATTCTTTAAAAAAGCGAACACCAAATTGTGTGATCTCACCAACACTTTTAAAAGCCTCCTTTAAATAGTTGCCAATGGCAGATTGTGTTATTTCGCTATTGGCACTGATATCCTGTGGCTCCATAAGTAGTATTATTTCTTACATTTGAAATTCAAATTCTTTAATAGTTTATCTTTCATTAGGGAAAGACAATATCTATACCACTATAATTTGGCTTGGTTTTTATGTATTATAGTTAATAGAGTTACTACTTTTGAGAATTAAATTCCCCAAACTAAAACCGGACGCTAGTATATTATGATCAATATCTTAAAGCAATTACGATTAGATTACCGCATTAAAGTTGGCTATGGAGCTGCTTTTTTGCTATTACTGGTTTCATATTTACTTACCTGGTATGCTAATCAGGAATTGATCTCCCAATCAAAATTGGTTACGCATAGTAATACTACTATCACGCATATGGAAGATCTGGCATCGTATGTAAAAGATGCCGAAACAAGTGTGAGAGGATACATAATAATGAGAGATGAAAGTTATTTAGCTCCATATTATGGCAGCAGAAAAAATGTCAACAACACTTTTTACCTATTAGAAGCTGATACAAAAGATAATACATCACAACAGATATTATTATACACGGCTAAAAGCCTGATCGATCAGAAGTATGATCGATTACAAGCCGGGATCAACCGTGTTAAAATAGATAAGATCAGCCTGGAAGACAGCACCTGGAAAAGCAACACGCAAGGAAAAGTGCTAATGGACAGTATCCGCTACGTGATCGGATTGATGAAAACGAAAGAGCAGGAGCAGTTTGCCGCAAGAAACAAAGAACTCCATGCAGGATATGTGACCATGAATATCATCATTGTCACCTCTTTGATATTGGCATTTTTATTCGCCATCTTTGGATTTATAACTTATATCAGGGAAAACAAAGCACGCAAAACTGCCGATAAAAAGGTTACCGAATACCAGGACGAACTGAGGAACAGAATTGAGGAGCTCGGCGTAGCCAATAAGGAATTGCTGCAAATGAGGCACACAGAAAAATTTGCTGCCACAGGAAGAATTGCCCGCACGATAGCGCATGAAGTGCGTAACCCTTTAACTAACATAGACCTGGCCGTTAGTCAGTTAAAAACAGATCTCAGTAACCCTGATGAAAATTCTACAATGCTATTTGACATGATCAACCGCAATAGTAAACGTATCAATCAGTTGATAACAGAGCTATTGAATACAACAAGATTTTTAGACCTTACTTTTGAAAATGTTTCTATAAATATTTTATTGGATGAAGCATTGGAGCTGGCAAAAGACAGGATAGAATTGAATCGTGTACGCATAGAAAAAAATTACAGCGATAGTATGTGTGATATTGCTGTAGATATCAATAAAATAAAAATTGCTTTTCTCAATATCATCGTCAATGCGATCGAGGCTATGGAACCTGATAAAGGCGTATTAAAGATCGTTACCCGTGGAGAAAATGGTAAATGTATAGTTGAAATACATGATAACGGAGTAGGTATGGATACAGTTGCTGTAAGTAAATTATTTGAACCTTATTTCACTACTAAAACAAAAGGTAACGGTTTAGGATTAGCCAATACCCAAAACATTATTTTAAACCACAAAGGCATAATCAGTGTAGATAGCAAGCCCGGACAAGGCACTACATTTATGATCAAATTTGATTTTGTTACAACAGTTTTTAATAACTAATTATCAGACTCTTCGGTACCGGGTTTATTTTTTTTGATCTTACTTTTTTTCCCGGCATAAAATTCATCTCCAAGTAATAACCCCCAGGGCTCCAGCCCTTCTACCCTGTCAAATATTATTTTAAGAATGGCTAATGTGGGCAATGCTAAAAATATGCCTGCAATTCCCATGATACTTCCACCTACCAATACGCCCGTTATAGCCAGTAATGCATTTATCTTTACTCTAGAACCTACTATCCTTGGCATTAATACATTGCTATCGACCATGTGCACTATCCCTATGGCAATAATTATCCAAATAATGTCATGCGAATTAGACGATGTTGTAAGCGTGACCAAAACTGTAAATAAGATCCCCGTTATGATACCGATGTAAGGAACAACATTTAAAATAGCAATGAAAACACCCAGGAATATAGCGTACTTAATACCCAGGCAAAGTAAAATAATTGAATTAACAGTCGCAATGATCGCCATCTCTGTTAAAAGGCCAAGCATATAATGCTTTACCATGCTTTTTGATTCCTGCAATACTTCTTCTACTTTACTAACATGTTCTTTTCTAAAAACAGCCAGCAGGAATTGCCTTATTAAATGCCTGTAAAATAATATAAGAAAAGTAAATATTGTCACTATCACCATGGTGATAAATGTTTCCGTTAAGGAAGAAAATGTTTGTCCTACATAGCTTCCGCCAGAGCTGGTTATTTGTTTTGTTGTATTGTGGATGAATACCGTTTGCTGCGTAAAGCTGATATTTAATTGGCTATTGACCCAATCTCTTAGTGCATAATAATGTTCAGACAAATGCCTTCTTATAGATGGCATATCGCCTACGAAAGAAGATATCTGTGTAGATAGAAAATAGATGAGCACTGCAATTACGCCTACTGCAAGTAGTACGGATGTAAGGTCTGCGATTGCTTTTGGTATCTTCAATCTTTCAATGGCGTTGGCCAAAGGCAATAATAAGATAGCCAGTAATATAGAAAAATAGACAGGCACAATAATGCTCTTCCCTATATTAGCTATCCAACCTATTAAAAAAAGCAGCAACAATTTTGCGCACAAGCGTATGTAATAGGGTAATTGATTTTCCATATTTTCTTTTTTAGAAGAATGCCCCTCACCTGTTGATGAAGGGCATACCTGCAAAATAATTATTCTAATTGGAATTATAACCTTTCGATCCAATCTTTTAATTCCTGCTTTGTTTTGCCTAATTTCTTCTGTAATCTACCAAGCAACTGATCGTCATCGCCCTCTTCATACAACAGGTCGTCATCTGTAAGTTGGGCGTATTGTTTTTTAATTTTCCCTTTGGTATCATTCCAACTACCATTCAATTGTAGTTTCCAGCTTTCCATAAAATAATTTTTGGATTAAAAAAGTTTAAACAGTTCCACCGCGTATCACTCTTAATAATATTGCGATGATCGCGATGATCAACAAAATATGTATCACGCCGCCGGCATGATAGCCTAAGAAACCAATAGCCCAGGCTATTATTAAGATCACTGCTATAACATAAAGTAAATTTCCCATAAAATAATGTTTTAAGGTTAAATAATAAAATGTATAACATATACTTTAAAAACTTTGCCAACTATTTCATTTCTTTAAAACACAGTAATAGCAATGGTTTTACTTCGTCGTTATAATTATAAAAATAAGGAGAAACATAAAAGCGGGGAGAATGCTCTACAAAAAGGGGATATTAACTGGTTACCTGCTCAACTGTCTGGTAAATGATCTCTCTGGTAAAAGGCTTACCTATAAACCCATCAACGCCTAATTCTAATGCTTTGCTTCTATCGGCAGAAGTATCGTAGGCTGTTATCATGATTATTTTAGTTGAGGGTGAATGTTTTTTTATGTATTCTATAAAATCCATTCCCATTCCATCGGGTAAATGATTATCTAAAAAAATTATTGAAGGTCGCTGTTTTTTTAAAGCATCGACTGCGGCTGATAATGAATTAACATAATTGGGATGTAAATTCTTGTGTTTCAAAATACCACTTAACAGATAACATATATCTATTTCATCATCTATAATTAACACGTTTGACATTATTATTAAAGTATTTATATTAGTTCCAACTGCTTATCACAATTTTCTTTCCAATTATCAAAAACATTTATTTTTTTGTAATAAGCCAACAATGTCGAAGATTAATGCCTAATATCGTTAAGACTAAGATGCTATCCGAGTACGATATTACCCATTTTGAGTAAATTTTACTACAAAATTTTACTTTTTTTTAAAAAAATTAATGGTGTAACAGCTAAATTTATTGAAAATACGTGTTTGGCAAGATATTTCATTAGTGTATAGAATATTACTCAATCTTAACCTTAACACAAACAACAGTAAGTAATAAACCCTTGGAATTAAATATACTACAGGTGAATTAGGGTATGTAGTGTCCTCAAACTAAAGGGTCAAAAAACTAAGTTGTATCTTTAGTAAAACAAAATAGAATATGAAGAAGAGAATTTTAGTAATTGACGATGATGCTGATATGTGCGTATTATTGGATCGTTTTCTTACTAAGAATGGCTACGAAGTAGATACGGCCCATTCAGGTACAAAAGGCATAGAAAAATTCAAAGATCAAAAATTTGATGCGGTATTATGTGATTTCCGTTTAGGCGATAAAAAAGATGGCAAGGATATTTTATTGGAGATCAAAAGCATTAATCCCCAAACCATTGTTTTGATCATTACCGGGTATTCGGATATTAAAACTGCAGTAGATGTGATCAAATTAGGTGCATACGATTATATCACCAAGCCACTGATCCCTGATGAAGTATTAAATGTTTTAAGCAAAGCGCTTAATAATATTCCTTCTGCAACAGCTGCCTCGTTAAAAGAAACAGGGCAATCATCTTCAAAAACAAAAGAATCAAGATCAGCTGTTAATAATGAATTTATGGTGGGTACCGCTGGTGCTACCAAAGAATTGTATAAGCAGATCGATATTGTTGCCCCTACTAATTTCAGTATTATTTTATACGGCGAAAGCGGAACAGGTAAAGAAGTTATTGCCAAAACAATACATGAAAAAAGCAGCAGGAGCAATAAGCCTTTTATTGCAATGGACTGCGGTACTTTATCAAAAGAACTGGCTGGCAGCGAATTATTCGGTCACATGAAGGGTTCATTCACCGGCGCATTGACAGATAAAGAGGGCCATTTTGAATTAGCCAATGGCGGTACTTTGTTTTTAGATGAAGTAGCCAATTTATCTGCCGAGATCCAGGCATCTTTATTACGCGTGATACAGGAAAGAAAATTCAAAAGAGTTGGCGGCGTAAAAGAAATGGATGTTGATGTACGCATCATTGTAGCCTCTAATGAAAACTTACAGGAAGCTTACCGTAAAGGAAAATTCAGGGAAGATCTATACCACCGTTTTAATGAATTCTCTATTAACCTGCCACCATTAAGACAAAGAAAGAACGATATCCCACTTTTTGCCGAATTCTTTTTAAGCAGAACACAAAATGAACTCAATAAAAGCTTAGATGGTTTTGAAGATGAGATAATGGATATGTTCATTAACTATTCATGGCCGGGCAACTTACGTGAATTTAGAAATGTTGTAAGGCGCTCTGTATTGCTTACAGATTCCGGTAAGATATCTACAGCTACCTTACCGTGGGAGATCACTAATGCCACGGCAGAAGCAGCGTATGAGCCGCAAAAAACAGCAGGAACTGCTGCCGCACCAAAAGATGCAACAGTAGACCTTAAGGATACTGCCTCAAAAGCAGAATACGAAGCTATCATGAACGTGCTGAAAGAAGTGAATTTTAATAAAACAAAAGCTGCAGAGCTATTGAAAATAGACCGTAAGACATTATATAATAAGATAAAAAATTACGAGGAATCGCAATAAAAAAGTAGCAAGATTTAACACTCACGCTATTATCTAATAAAAAAAGCAGATCATTTTGATCTGCTTTTTTGTGTCCCGTATCTATCTTGTATTTTATCTTGCTACTTTATACCTGATACTTCCTACTTGATACCTCCTACTTTTTAATAAATTGCAGGTAGGTTTCCAGCTGTGTTGATGTGATGGGTTTTTCCCAGATAAAATCATCTTCTTCGTATGTTGAAGCAAAGCTTTTATCTTTTCCAGACATCAGGTTTATTTTTATTTCAGGATGCTTGTATTTAATTGTTTTTGCTGCCTTCCAGCCTTCTCCATCAGGCAGCACATTATCTATGAAAACAATTAAAGGCTCCTGCTCATCAATGATCGTTAATCCATCGATCAAAGTATTGGCCATTAAAACCATATGCCCTTTTCTTTCAAAGAACATTTTTAATAATGCACAAAGGTCAGTGTCATCATCTAAAATAAGAATTTTCATAATTGGAATTTTATAAACTAATTAATTCGGTTATCTCTGTATTTTCAAAAATAATACCATAGTTGCCAGCATAGGTCCATGGCTGATCTGGCAATATGTTTCGTAGAGAAACTTCCACACAGAAGTTTTATAAGAAGCGATTTTTTCCCACCGGTATCAATGTTTGCACTAGAAAATGATTGGTAACAGTTTTGTAGTATACCTGATAACTAAAATGAATCTATATGTTAAGATGGACACTGATATTTTTTGTAATTGCTATTATAGCAGGGATATTTGGATTTACAGGCGTAGAAGCAGGAGCTGCTTCGATCGCTAAAACAATTTTCTTTGTATTTGTAGTACTGGTAGTGCTGAGTTTTTTATTAGGCGTTACCATATTCAAATCAAAATAGTTTTGATCCTCCCTATTTTCAAAGCATGGATTTCGAAAAGAAATTCATGCTTTTAATTTTTAAGCTGCAGGTTATTGCTCCAGATCATATTTTTAGATCGCCTTAGTTCTTTTGAGGCTTTATCTAAGTCACATGCCTGTACAAATTTCATCCCTACTTTAAATTTTATACCATGCAATTGTTCTGCATTGTAAAGCGATATTATCCTAATGATCTTTTCATTGTATTGATGTGGCGCGATCGTTATTAATACAGCCGAATCCTCATTACAGGAAGCAACAGGAATATTAAGTGCTTCCTTGTTGATAACATAATTTTTACCCCAGGAACAGGTCGTAGACAAATACCTTAATGTATCAGAAGAATTATTGGTAACGGTAGTCTTAATTGAAATATAAATACCCTGATCCATATTTTTAACGCTGGTAATTTTAGCTGCAAATGCTATATGCGATGGATCTACACAATTTAACTGCTGAGAGATGCCTGTAAAATATATACCGACCAAAAATATAGTAACTAATAAATGTTTTGTCATATACTCAATCTGGATGCTTTAAAACCCCTGTTAACAAAGGTTTCAAAGAACATGCCACCAATTACAGGGCTATTTTCTTTACGCCAGAAAAAACACTTTTCCATAAAAAGTTGAAGAAGGATTTGGTCGTATCACGGTTAAAGTCAATCGTGCCTGTTCTATTATTCCCTTTCAGGGGATTATCGCTTTTGATAGCAGCATCAGCAATAATACTTTCAATATTTTTAGATTTGAGGTTATTATCTTTATCTTTTTTAAGGACTTTAACATGTAAGTCTTTGTATAAAAACAATACCTTTCCGGTAGACCTGTAATTACCTCCCCGAATATTGAAAGTAAGTCTATTGATGGTTCCATTCTTTACAGATACCATTCCTAAAGGTTCTATTAAAGGGTTTAAAACGCTTGTATTCATAGTACCTAAATTACCTTTTACAGTAAAGCTTGTATCCGTTAAAGTCAATGGCAGTTGCCATTGACTGGTAAGTTTCCCTGCTCCCATAAAGAGTGCTGTAGCACGCAAAGTTAGCAGCTCGTTAGCTTTTACCTTTTCATCAATATTTGTAATATTGGTAAGCGTTGCATTGATGTTGCTAAAAAACACTGTGCCTGTCTTCAGTGATTGTTTCGATCTTTCAGTATAAGCAACGTATCCATTGTTTACTTTCAATTCCTTAATATAAAACGGGAAATTTAATTTTATCAATTGTTGATTAGGGTATTTGCTCACCTTACTGGAACTATCAGGAGGTACTGTTCTATCATTAAATACTTTAATAATAGGCTGTAAAGAACCATTATTGACTTCCAGCTTATTATCGCTTATCAATTCTTTAAAATTAACTCCCTGCAATGCGATATTATTGAACAAAAGATCGAATCGATCCCGTTGATGAATACTTTGTCGCACAAATTGTTGTTCCGATAGTTTTGGTTGGACTTGTATAGAGTGCACACTAACTGTTTGCTTAACATTATCTAATTGTACACCCGCAGCAGTAATATCATATAATTTATTTTTTGTAGAAAGCAAAAAGCTGCCCACAGATAATTGCCAAGCTGCGTTATTAATGATATCGCTGATCTTAGTTCCATCGGTAACATTATTTACTTTTGAAACAGTGAAACGCACATCATTCAGAATGAAAGGTTTTTCTTTTGAGTTGGAGGTATCTATTATAATAACATTTGTACTTCCCAGGTTCATTCCATCAACAGCTACTTCATCAATAAGATCCGATGAAAAATTGATCTCAGGGTTTTTATCTTTACTTTGGCTTTTGTTACCATTCTTATAAACAGTGATGATCCCTCCATCGCAGGTTATCATGCCGGCTTTTAATTGCTGGTCTACTATAAATTCATCCGTATTTAATGTATTGATATTAATATTCTTTAGATCGATCAATGGCGCCGCAACACCAACCCTATACTGCAGCACTTGATTTACATGTAATATTTTTTTAGGTGCATCATACGCCAACCCGCCAATGTTGATACGTGTACCGGTATTTGATTCGGGTAACTGTATGCTATCCACAGTCACCTTCACATCTTTGATAAAATAACTGATTACATTTTGGTAATTGTGTACACTATCTACCAAAAAATTATTCAGTGTTACATTTATGTTTTTAAATATAGTAAGTGCATTCCCATTTTTATCAGTAATCAAAACAATCCCATTAGTAACTTGTATCGTATCCGCATGAATGCTTTTAAATTTCCCCAATATTCTTTTGTACAATTCTAAAGTATCATTATAACTGGATGGCACAGGTTTATTAGACCCTGTATTAATTACCTGTACCACAGGTTCATTCAACAATATTTTTTTAGCTGCTATACTTTCATTTTCCAATAACCCGGCTATATCTACACCAGCCACTTTAATTTCATCAACATGAATATTATACATGGTTTTGGGTAAGCTATCCGTCCCAGCAAGCACCTCTTTTTGTATTGAATCTGATTGCAGGTATACATTGTAAAAAGAAGCATCGCCCTTTACTTCATCGATCTTAGAACTATCGTAGTGAACAAAATAAAGGCTGTCGGTTTTTTTCTTTAGCATACTGTCAATAGAATCTTTAACGATATGCTTTTTATTTTTTTGAAGATACCAATACCCTCCTATTGCAGCAATAAGTAAAATACCAAGCAGAATTGTAGTGAATGTTTTCATCCGGTTGTTTATTGGCTAGAATGGATATCCTATCGCCAGGTTTAAAATTAAATTATCTCTTCTCCAATACTTGTCTCCAAAAGCTATCTGGTCAAATACCCAGCGTTGGCCCTCTGGTAAATATGGTTTGCGCAATGGTATACCAAGATCTAACCTTATCAATATCACCGTAGCATCATATCGTAATCCAAACCCCGATGATACGGCAAGCTCTTTATACCAATCACTTTTTAACTGGCCTTCCCTGCCGAATATTACAGTATCTTTTGTCCATACATTTCCTATATCTGCAAATAACGCTCCCTTTAATTTTCCTAATACTGCAAAACGCAATTCACTATTGACCAAGAATTCATAATCACCCCCTATCACCTGAAAATAACGAATATCATTTTGTGTAGGCAAATAGGAACCCGGCCCTAAAGTACGCACGGGGAAGCCGCGCATCGAGTTGGCACCGCCAATTACATATTGTTTTGAGAAGGGAAGAAAAGCAGAATTATTATAAGGCGCACCAACTCCTACTAATAAACGATTGGCCCATTCTGTTTTGCTTCTGAATATTCTTTTATACCGAAGGTCTGCATCAAATTTTGCATACTGATCAAAGGGAGTACCTAAAATATTTTTAGACCGGGCATCTTTAGCGCCGGTGAGTAATCCGGCCCAATTACCAGAGATATCTATTCCGCCCGCAAAATACCATTGGTCTTTATTTAAAGGATTTAATGTGTTATAAGTGTAAGTATACACAGACCCCAAAATAGCTTCGGAATAAACATTAAATAAAATAGAAGGGTCCAATTGCGCTGCCCTATAAAAACTATCAGTAACATTTGCAGCATTGATATAACTTAAAGCAATGGGCGCAAACATGTGCCGTTTATTGCTTGCCTCTTTCCAATCGAATTGATATTGGAACCTGAAATCATTTTTAGTGTACAAACTCTGTTCAATAAAATATTCGTACCCCACCATGAATTGCGTTTGTGGCGGAAACAAATTACTTTCCCTGATATGTACAAAGGGAATTACATAACGCGGAAATGTTAAAGAAACTTCCGTCCCCAGCCTGTAATTATTATTATTTTTAAGAGAATCACTTATAGATATTTCTTCTCCAGCATAGACTTTAACATTCAATTGCTCTGCGCCCTTAAACACATTCCTGTTTTTCCAATTTACACTTACCTGCGTACCTACATATTTATTATCCGTTGAAAACCCGTCTAATTCAGCCTGTATCACTTTCTTTTTCGCTGGCGTTAAATAATAGAAAGCATTTAAATGATATTGTTTTAGCGTATCTGCTACAACATCATAACGGTTTTTTACAAACTTAAAAGCGCCTAAATTGATGAACCTGTTCAATGTAGTATTTTGATTAACGCTACTATATAACATTCCCGGACGGTAAGTGATGGTACGTGCAAACAGTTGCGGCCTAAAATTATGTACAGTATCGCGGATATTTAAACTATCAAACATAAACGTACCGGTCTTACTTGTATCCGGTGGCGGATACATCAATGTATAATTCGGAAAAACAGTAATGCGATCGATCATATAAGGATGCTTTGCTTTTTCCGGCATTTTATTGCTGATATTTAAAAAGAGATCAACCTTATGATCACCAACAGTACTGTCTGCATAAGCCAATACATAACCCGGGTTGAAAAAATAATAGCCTTTTGCTTTTAAATGTATATCGATCCATTCTCTTTCGGCCTCAATATCAGCAAGCTTGTATGCCCTGCCAGGTTTTAATATACTTTTTTCTTTATCTTTTTCAGTCACCACATCCAATACAGATGCACTATCGGTTAGCCAGGTTATAGTCCTGATCTTATACTGTTGAAAAACATCTGCCTTATAAATGGCAGTAGTAAAATAACTTCTATCAATTGTATCTCCGGTTACGGTAGATCTAAAATATCCCAGGTTCTCCAAATATGCCTGCAGGTCTTCTGCATTCTCCTTTGGTTTTACCCTGCTTGCGAATACAGGCGGCTCACCTAATTGTCCGCGTAGCCAGGCCCGTAAACCTTTTGGATTTTTAGAAGGACCGATCTTGTACCACCACCAAACTTTGTATGGCTTGCCAAATAAAAATTTATTGGGTACCGGCCTTGTTGCAGCTTTTAGGTCAGACCTTAACACGCTAATTTTAGTTGTAACGCCCGGCTCTCTATTTACTTTAACGATCGCCTTTCTATATAATCTTTCGCCTGTTGGCATATACCTTCTTACACCACATCCCGTAGCAAACAACAAAACAATAAAACAGTATAGCGCGTATCCTTTCCTCATTATTTATCGATGACCTTTTTCTTTTGGAACAATTCTTTGAACTTATCATAATCCATTGTAAATACAAATGCCAAACCTGTTTCAACTACATATCCATCCATCACCACTTCGTATTGTGTTTTACGGTATGCTTTTAAAGCATATTTACCGTTTTTGGTCAATTTATAATTAGCCGTCACATCCGGCAGAAAAGAAGTTCCTTGTTCCTGCTGCGCTTTCGATGCCGCATCCTGGCCCTCAACACCCAGTGTTTCACCTACGCTTAATGTCAAACGATCGTTCAAAAACCTTTTACTAACGGTTACGCTTAAGTCGGTTCTTTCCTGTGCATCGCCGGTTGTATAATCATTATAGCTATTTAAATTCAGATCCACGTCTACCCCTTTTACAAGATCAGACGCGATATGATCCAATGCAGAAGATAAAAATTTACTTACGCTTTCGCGGGCAGCTTCATCCACTCCACCACTACTACCACTGCTACTAAAGAAATCTGAGCTTTGTTCGCCAACAAATCTTCCTAATAATAATAGAGAAAAAACTTCTTTATTGATGCCTGCCACATCCTGGCGCAGCTGCACTAATTTATTATCTACTACAGATCGTAACTCGCTACTCATCTCCGTATTATCATCCGGCATTTGGATATCGAAGCTTATCTCCGGTTTTTTAATGGTCCCTTTTAAATATAATAGCACTTTGAAAGGAACCTTCTGATTAAAGGTTGCAGCAGTTTTAGGGTCAACTTCCGATATTTCATTATCCAATAGGTCAACGGCAGAAGTATTGACAATGTATTGTGCTGAGATATTTATTTGTGCATCCGATGGCTCGCCGCCAAAAGCAATGGTACTTCCGGGTAACAGATCAAATTGCCTCGTTAAAAACTGGTAATGTAAAATATAGTGGCCTGCGTTCAATTCATAATTTCCTGCCAGCACAAGATTGCCCCCAGGATCTACACCTGCATTTAAATGCGCATCACCCTGCACCCTTAATTCATCGCCTGTTGTTGGATCTATCACAACTGTCAGCGCCGCTTTTTTAGGGATATCCACATTCAAATTATAATTCACGAATTGCGCAAAGGTTGATGTCTTCTGATCTATAATAACAAAAGGCTTCTTTTCGGGTAAGGCAAAAGTATCGCGGTCAATAAACCTTACGACAGATTTTGCCTCATCTTTATTGATATTGTTTTGTGGCAATACCATTGTTACATCGCTTTTTTCATTCAGAGAAATATTACCTTCTACATCGGGGTTATTACTATTGCCCTGAACGGTTATATCTGTGTTAATAGCTGCAAAACCGTATAATTGATTATCGATGGTCTTAGGCGTATTTATTACGACAAACTTTCTTGCATGAATATTCATATCAAGATCATAGTTCGACAACGATCTGGCTGTAATGTCGCCACCAATAACCATAGCGTTATTAACAGAATCTTTAATAGTGAAATTTTTAAAAGATATATCCCGCGAGTTCAACAGGATTTTTTGCTGATCGATCGTATAAGCCGTGCCTAATTTTGTGATGGTGAACTTTGCAGTATCAAATGCCAGGTAGCCATTCCAGTAAGGTTCTTCAAATGTTCCTTTCAATGCTACTTTGCCGGTGATTCCTCCGGAAGACCTTGCAATATTCCCCTGTGTAAATGCTTGAATAGTCAGCATTCTTAACTGCTTTATATCAATGTCTGCATCAAATTGTTTCTGTGCATTGTTTGGATAATAATTCCCCTTTATAATTACATCATTACCATTTTCAGTAAGGCTGGCAGTAGCATTGATCGTGTTGTCATTTATTTTTTGTGCTGTTATTTTTATATCGCCAACGGGTTGCTGCATTATTTGCAGGTCAACAAATTCAATATTTCCCGTAAAGGATGGTAATTTTTTATCAAAATCGCCCATGGTAAAATTGCCCTTTATAAAACCCGACGCCAGCAAAGTATCTTTATTTAATATCGAAGTGATATCCTTTATATTAAAACTATCAATACTGACATCGATCGGGCTATTTAAAACATTTTGTTTACTGGTAATGCTTACCTTCTGCATACGATCACTCAGCAAAAAATCATTTACCAAAAAGCCTTGTGGTGAGTATATTATTTTATTGTCACCCGCGACATCCCATTTTTGATAATTAAGCAACAGGTTATCTTTTACACTAACAGTGTATGTCTTATCTTTCTCAGTTATTATTGCGCCTAATACATACTGTTGATTTTTATGACCATCTTTTGTTGCCACATCAACGCTTAGACTATCCTTTGCCGCATAAATATTTGCACTGGCGCCATAAAAAATATTATTAGAAATATCTAAAGTATCAAAGCTGGCTGTAGCATTTATTCTTCCATTTGCTGAAGCGATGCTTATTTTTCCTTTTCCTATTTCATTTGTCTTATAAACAAAATAAGGAACATCAGCAGAAAAATTCAACGCACTATCGCCGTCTTTGGAATCAAAGCTTCCTTTAAAATTCACGCTGTCGTATGCAAGGCCCGGTAATAGGTCTGTAACCATCGGATATTTTTTGATCTTTCCACTAAATACGATCTGCTGAGGCGGCAGGTTTATAAATGATTTGTCCGATATTTTATAATATTTATTGACGTACTGTTCTACTGACTCCCCTATTTTACTATAATCAAAATCACCTTTTGCTGTTATATCTGCAACTGGTGAGCGTAGACTAACCTCTGTAATACCATCCGCTTTATTCGCTTTAGCTATGATGCTATCTAAATAGTAAATTTTATTTTTCAGGTTGATCTTTGAAGAATCGATCGCTACGTATACATCCATATTATTAGGGTCGAGGCTTGGGGCTTTCACTTTAACTTTAAAAGAGCCATTCAATACGTCATTGTATAAATGTAATTTTTGTAATTGCACGGTATCAACAAGAATTGTTGCAGTGGCAGATGGATACTTTCCGTTAGTGTTAGCCAGTACGGTATATTGTAATCTTATATTAGAATCACTCACGCTACCGGCACTCGTAATATTGCCGCCATTTAAATTAGCTGTGAGCGAAATATTTTTGTAATTGTATTTCTCGAAACCTGCCTGACTAACAGAGGCTGTTACTACCATATGCATCGTTTTATAATTAAAGCCCCTGCCCTTTGCAGATCCTGCTAAACTAACAGTGCCAATTAACGTATCTTTTTTAATTAGCCTGCCGATAGCGAAATTATTTGTTGTAAACTGCAGGTCATAAACAGCTTCTTCTTTGTTTTGAAAATTGTATACATATCCTTTAACAGTAGCTATACCATAATTGCCATCCAGTTTAAGATCAGGTTGAATATTGTTCCTATCTCCTTTTGCCGAACCCGTTATTATAATGATATCAGGCAAACTAATATTCGGCGGAATTGTTCCTTGCGGAATAACCGTACTAATAAAACTTTTTTCGATCCGGCTATTGCTGATAACGACGTCATACTGTAATCTTTTTGTGTTGTTAAGGTTTTTAATGTTCGCTTTACCGATCAATTTAAAAGGTGCACTATTCACATTGACATCTGCAATAGTATTTTTCAGATCGCCCCTGATATATGTATTCAATAATAAAACAACAGGTATCTTTTCAATATTTTCTCTGTCGGTCTTATCACTAGATGGAATAAATTTTATGATATCAGCTTTTTGAATGGTACTGTTATAAATTGTTGCGTCATAAGCCAGTTTATTGCTATCAGTGATATTATATAATACTGCTTTGGCATTGATAACACTACCCGATAAACCTGCTACCTGCAGAGAATGAACATTTAATTGCTGCAAGGTTCCATCAACAACAGTATTTAATTTTATAAAATTATTTCGAAATTTTTGTGGTGGTAAAGATCTTTTTACAGAAGGCGATAATAAATACAGATCATTCACCGCTATAACGCTATTCGTAAATGTCACATTTATTGAAGTATTTACCGGTGTTGCCATCAATGTTTTGATATCATCAAATTGTATAGTTGCAGTAGTCTGCAAAAGGCTTTGTGGCGTTTTTAAATATAGCCCTATCGTACTGATCTCTTTATTGCTGTAAATCACTTTCGCGTGTGTTGTATCAACTACAAAACCACTTTTGTCAATAAAAGACAGTTGGTCGATCGTCGCTAAAATAGTATCTGATGAATAAGTAATATCATTGCCGACTATATTGATATGTTGAATATTCAAGTGATTAAGATCGATCCCATCATTTGTCGGCTTCCTGATATTATTATCAAATTGCACCTGGTCATTATGCAATTGCAGGTCTTTTACACCAATATGCCATGTAGCTGCTTTGACAGATGCCGTATCCAATTTTTTGGCAGAAGCTACAGTTGGAGAAATGAATTGTACAAACGAACTATCCAATGCTACTTTATCAACAGTAGCATCTTCTGTACCCAGATCAACCTTTGCATTCTTTATTGTGAGGTGTTGAACGGTATTGCCATAATACATTCCATTTACTTTATTTGTAAAAGCAATATTTACATGCCCCAGATCTGCCTGGTCTAATAGCAGCTGCAAATTATTTTTACTACCCGGTGTACCTACTTCACCATTTTTAGAAATGATCATTGTTAGATCAACGCTATCTGTTTTAAATTTATTGATGCCAAACTGCATGGAAGAGCGTTTGAACTTATTTAAGCTAATATCCAGATTTGAAATAGCCGCTGTAATATTTGTCCCACCATAATCATCGGCATATTTCAAGCGAATATTATGCAGTAATAACCCTTTAATGGTTAAATCTGTTGTGGAAGTATCTACAGGTTTTGCTGAAGTTTTTTTACTAGCAAAAGAATCTATGATAAACTGGTAATTAAAAACAGAATCCTTAGCCGGGCGGGAGATATTTGCATAGATATTTTCAAGCCTGATCTTTCTGATATAAATATTGCTACGGAATAATTTAAGCATGTCTATTTCAACGGCTATCTTCCCTCCGGATAATAAAGTATCTTGATCCTGGTCTTCTATGTAAACATTATTAACCTCTATCCATTCAGGAAAAGAAAAATCGACGCCACCGATCACAACTTTTGTGTGAAGCTTATTTTGAAGATAAGATTGGGCTTTATCCCGTATTATTCTTTTAGCGTAATTGGTATTAATAAAAATACAGGCAACAACAATTAGTGCCAGTAAAAAAACCAACATATAAGCAACCCACTTTCCAGCTTTTTTCAGGAACTTCTTGACCGTCATTTCCGCCATAGTATATGGCTATATAGAAATTATTGTACCCTTTTGAAATGCCCTGCTGATAGCTATTTTATTAGTTTAAATCATTATAAATTGAGGAAACGTAGAAATAATTCCCCAATAAAATAACAAACTCATCTTAGTTAGCTTAATAATTGCGGCGACGAAGCGGTATAGTTTTTGGTGTTAGAATGCTGCAGAGAGTCTAAAATCTTAGCATACAATCAATTGCTTATAGAAAAAGTTGTGAACTCCGCTAAACCAAAACATAATCTTTATTAAAATTTGTAATTTTGTACCAACAGTATTCAGGAATGCCCAACAGAATAATAATATACGATGACGATGTTGATATATTGGAAGTATGCTCCACTATTTTACGTATGAGAGGCTTTGATGTTATTTGCAAAAATAATTGCAGAGAAGTAATACAGGATATCAAAACATATGATCCCGATGTAATTTTAATGGATAACTGGTTGCCGGATATCGGCGGCGTTAAAAGCGTGCAGTTAATAAAAAGCACTCCTGACCTAAAAAATATTCCCGTAATATTTTTTAGTGCTAATAGCCACGTTGAACAGCTTGCTAAAGAAGCGGGCGCAGATTATATGTTACAAAAACCTTTTGAGTTGAGTGAACTGGAAGAAATTATCAGTAAAGCTGTAAAGGAAAAACCCAACCTTTTAAAGGCTGTTAAGGAATAGGATAATACCCTGAATAGATAGTATATTCTTCACGCTGGTATGTCCTATGGCATGCTCTGGCATAAATGTCACCAATGCTTCTGCAGGATCCTGGATAATAATTTTACTCCCCATATTTTCAGCATAAACAACTCCCTTCGTTCCATCGGCATTTGCACCTGACAAAATAATACAGGCTAATTTTCTCCCGTAAATTTCTGCTGCGGATTCAATACTCACATCAATACTTGGCCGGCTGTAATTTACTTTTTCAGAATAATCTAACGATAGCGTGTGGTCTTTTTCGATTAACAGGTGATAATCCGGCGGAGCCACATAAATATGGCCGGGAGTTATTTTTTCTTTTTCTTCTGCTTCGGTAACTTTTAAACGGGTACGTGCCGCTAACACTTCTTCCAACATAGAATCGCTGGCAATGTTTCGGTGCAATACAATAATAATGGGTGTAACAAAATCAGGGTCGAGTGCGGGCAATATTTTCAATATAGCATCAAGGCTCCCTGAAGAGCCTCCAATGATCACCAATTCTATCATTTCATCTTGCGCCATATTTTTTCTTTAGCATCAAACGGTATATAAGATGATACGATGGAAGAAAATTTTATAGACTCTTTGCTTCCCAAAGCTAAAAAGCCGAGGTTATCAAGGCTTTTGTCAAAAAGTTCTAATACCCGTGATTGCAATTTTTTTTCGAAATAGATCAATACATTTCTGCACAGGATCAATTGAAATTCATTGAAAGAAGAATCTGATACCAGGTTATGTGTAGAGAAGACCATCCTGCTAGTTAGTTCCTCATCAAATTTTGCCAGGTTATAATTTGCCCGGTAATACGTTGAAAAATCTTTTTGTCCGCCTGAGTTAATATAATTTTCAGAATATTGCTGCATAGCATTTACTTTGAAAATTCCTGACTTTGCTTGTTCTACAACAGTAGGGTTTAGATCGGTAGCATACAAAAGCGATTTGTGTAAAATATTGGCTTCTTTCAACATGATGGCCATTGAATAAACTTCTTCACCTGTTGAGCAGCCCGCGTGCCATATTCTTATAAAAGGATAAGTAGCTAATATGGGCAAAATCTTTTTCCGCAATATTTTATAAAAAGCAGGGTCACGAAACATTTCTGTAACATTCACCGTCACTTCTTCCACGAAATACATAAAAAAAGCAGCATCATCAAATAGCCTGTTTTTAAACTCGGCGTAGCTCGAAAATTTTCCCTTTAAATAAAAAGACAATATCCTTCGTTGCAGCGAAGCTTTAGAATATTGCGAAAAATCGTACCCGTATTGATCTGTAATATCTACCAATAAACTTTCCAGTTCGTCCCATTCTATTTTACTTGTGACTGTGGTCATTATTTACATATTGATCAACTATTTTAAATAAGATATCTATGTTGATAGGTTTAGCGATATAATTATCTGCACCCACTTCCAGGCATTTTTCCCTATCGCCAAGCATGGCCTGCGCTGTAACAGCTACCACCGGTATCCGGCGCAGCTCAGGTTGTTTACGTATCGTATCTATCATTTGATAGCCGTCCATCCCGGGCATCATCATATCTATCAGTGCCACGCCGATGTCTTTTGTTTTTTGTAAAACATCCAATCCTTCTTTTGCACTTGCTGCAGCAATACAAGTAAATCCCCGGGATCTTAATACTGCATTTAAAGCAAAAATATTACGGCCGTCATCGTCAACGATAATAATTTTCTTCTTTTCCATACCCATTTATTTTAATAGCCTTTTTCATACAACCATATACGCAATAATGATACCAGTTGGTCTATATCCACAGGTTTAGAGATATAGTCAGATGCACCTGCAGCAATACATTTTTCTCTATCCCCGGTCATAGCTTTTGCCGTTACCGCGATCACCGGAAGATTTTTCGTGTTTGTATTTTTTCTTATTGCTTTGATACTTTCATAACCATCCATTTCCGGCATCATCATATCCATCAATACCACGTCGACCTCAGGGTGCTCGGCTAGTAATTGTAAAGCTTCTTTTCCATCCATTGCCGGTATTATTTTCATACTGTGTTTTTCCAGCGCCTTTGTCATAGAAAAGATATTTCTTACATCATCATCTGCCAATAACACTACTTTATTCTTTAATACATTTTCCAGTTTACCTGTTTTATTTATTCCGTTACCATTCCTGGTACTTTTTTTATCTTCTACTAAATGTAAAAAGATAGACACTTCATCCAGGATCCTTTGATAAGAATGGGCCGTTTTTAAAACGATGGTATCTGCATATTGCTTGATCCTCAATTCTTCGCGGTTAGACATACTTTTCCCTGTAAATATGATAACAGGAACATCTTCCAATCCTTCATCCTGTTTTACTTTCTCTAAAAGATCATACGCTTTTGTATCGGGTACGCCCATGTCTAGTATTACACAATCAACATCGTTCTTATGTAATGACTCAATGCTCTCTTCTACTGTTTTGTATATTTCCGTATTAACATTGTATGTCCCTAAAAAGTACGCAAGCGCTTTAGCGTGTTTGTTATTATCTTCTACTATTAATACTTTCTTTTCCTTTTTGCTCAATACATATTCTATCTTTTCAAAAATTGTATTCAACTGTTCAAAAGCTACCGGCTTATTAATAAAATCTACTGCGCCTTTTACCAGACTCTCTTTCTTTAATTGAAAAGACGACATTATATGAACCGGTATCGGCCTTGTTTTGGGGTTCTTTTTTAATTCATCAATTACTTCCCATCCATTTTTAACCGGCAGCTGTATATCCAGCAATATACCCATCAGATCGAATTGGTTAGCCATTTCTATTCCTTTATCGCCCCGCACTGCTACCAGCGCTTTGTATCCTTTTTGCCTGGTATAATCTAACAAAGCTTTTGCAAATGCCGTATCATCTTCAATTATCAATATCACCTTGTCATTTTCATTGATCGAATCCCTGTCATCTGCAATTTCCTGCGGGATATCTGTTGTAGTGTATTGTAAATAATTATTGCTTACTTTCTCAACAGCATTTTCAATATGCTTTTCCATCTTATGGTCATGCATTGGCTCAGCAACAGGCTGCGTCGCTTCTTTAGATACAGGAATAGATAAAGTGAATTCACTTCCTTCACCTACTTTACTGGATAAGGTGATCTCTCCCCCTAATAATTTTGCTAATTCACGACTGATCGATAAACCTAATCCTGTTCCTCCATATTTACGGCGTGTTGACCCATCTTCCTGTTGAAATGCATCAAAGATCAATTGTTGTTTTTCTGCTGCGATGCCTATACCGGAATCTTTTACAATAAAAGAAATAAATGAAGGTTTGTCTGCCGGAACCTCAATGATCAATTGAACAAACCCTTCCTGTGTAAATTTGAAAGAATTAGAAAGCAGGTTCTTGATTATTTGCGTAAGCCTCATTTTATCTGTCTCGATAGATCCCGGCACATTGTCTTTAACAACAACTTGCCAATCAAGGTTCTTCTCTTTAGCAACAGGATCAAAAAGAGACCTGCTATCTTCTACTACACTAGTTATTGTTGTTGGTAAATATTCAACGCTCATTTTACCTGCTTCTATTTTAGACAGGTCAAGTATCTCATCGATCAACTCTAATAACCCATTGCCTGAGCTTTGAATCACATGCGCATATTGTACTTGCTCGGCAGTTAAATTCTTTTCATTATTCTCGGACATTAACCTTGATAATAACAAAATAGAATTCAATGGCGTTCTTAATTCGTGAGACATATTGGCCAGAAATTCTGATTTGTATTTGGTAGACAAAGCAAGCTCTTCCATTCGTTTTTGTATCTCTATGTTTTTTTCCTGTACAAGATGAGTGCGGTCTTCTAATAAAGACGTTCGTTCTTCCAAAGTACTATTTATCTCTAGCAGCTCTTCTTGCTGCACTTTTAATTCTTCTTCAGATGCTTGCAGTTCTTCAGCCTGGGCTTCCAGCTCTGCATTCATATGTTCTAATTCTGAATGTTGCGCCAATAATTCTTCTGATTGCGATTGCGTCTCTTCTAATAATGCCTGAACACGCTGGCGGTTTTGAACTGTATTTATTGATATCCCTATGTTTTCCGAAACACTTCTAAAAAAATCCAGTTCGCGCTGATTATATTGATGCAGGGAGCCTATTTCGATCACACCTTTAATTTCCCGTTCAAACAAAACAGGAAATACAATAATGGTAACCGGCTTTAATTCAACAGAAGCAAAGCTGATCTTTATATCATTTTCTGTAATATTATTAACCAGTATCTCTTTTTTTGTAATGGCGCAGCTACCTACTAGCCCTTCTCCCAGCTGTATTTTTTCAGGCGTGTTTTTAGTAAGTGCAAAACCATTTTGCAAGGTTAGCTGTTTCTCATTTTCTAATAAATAAAAAGCGCCAACAAGGCTGTCGCTATACCCGGCAAGAAAAGCCAGTATCTTTCGGGTAAGGTTCTCAATAGTGTCATCGCCGATCATTTCTTCATTTAATCTGGCCACACCCGTTTGCAGCCATTCTTTATCAGATAATTTTTTGAAAAAATCCTCTAATGAATAAGCCATTTTATTTAAGGCAAAAGCAAGGCTTCCCAGATCATCCGTTTCCGCATCGCTAACCCTGATACCAAACTCTCCGCCTGAAATTTTTTCTGCAATATTTTGTATAACGCTTATTCGCGCAGCAGTTTCTCTATCTTTTTCTTCTAATGCTTCTTGTAGTTTTATTTTATCATTGATATCTTTCCTCACTTTAAAGTAAAAAATAACCGTAATAAAGATCGCTAATAAAGCTGCGAGTACAATTAAGGCAGGTGTAAATGCAGAGAATTTATTTAAGGCTGCCGTTCTTTTAATTAAAAGATCCTGCTCTTCTGTTTCAATGTTCTTCACTATTTGCCTTGTGCTGTCCATAAAAGATTTCCCTTCGCGCAACCCCTCAATATTTATCTCGCCGTTATCTTTTCTCTCATCAATAAGATCTTGTAACATAGAAAACCTTTTCACAATGATCGTATTCAGTTGTCCAACATACGCTTGTTGTATGGGATTGTCTTTCGTCAATTCTTTAAGATCTTCTATCATGCCAACCACCATATCGTAACGGCCGGTATAGGGTTCTAAAAAAACGGGGTCTTTCGTAAGCAAGTAACCTCTTTGTCCTGTTTCTGCATCCTTCATTGTTGAAATAATATCAGCCGCTTTCCTGCTCACTATGGTAGAATGATCTACCAACCGCGCACTGGATAATAAATTTTCAATACTGATATAAGAAGCTACCGAACTAAAAATAAGTATCAATAAAGAGATACTAAATCCGATCAAAAGATTGCGTTTTAAAGCCGTTTGTTGCATTAATAAAGTATATAATGGTTATTAATAAGATTATTTATTATGAAATAACAGGAATTCTGAAATAAAATGTGGCACCTTTTCCTAATTCACTTTCTACGCCAAATGTAGCGCCATGCCTTTTTAAAATTTCCGAGCAGATATACAATCCAATACCAAGGCCCTGCACTGGCACGCCCGATTCTGTTACACGAAAAAATTTAGTATACACGTTTTGCTGATTTTCCTTCGATATGCCAATGCCAAAATCTTTTACAGCAAAATACAATTGCTTATCTCTTATTTCAGTGATGATATGCATTTCTTTGGATGCTGGTGCATACCTGATCGCATTATTAATAAAATTGATGATCACTTGTTCTATCCTTACATCATTCCCATTGATCTTTGCCGCAACCTTTCCAATTCTTACAAAATTATATTCCGGATGTATTTGATGTAGCGTATCTATTGTTGTACTTAGTAAATTTTCAAAATCTAATTCCTTCATTTCGAACTTAAGCTTACCACTTTCTATTTTTGAAATATCTAAGAGGTCGTTGATCAGGTTATCTAATTTATTAACCTGTAATAATGTTCTGTCAACATATGTTTTTACTTTATCTTCTTTGGTCAGCATCATATCTAACAGCTGTATATAAGCCTTTATACTTGTTAGGGGCGTTTTTAATTCATGACTGGCGATGGTTAAAAATTCATCTTTCTTTTTAATTGCCTGTTTTTGTTCATCGATATCTGTAAATGACCCTACCCATTTTACGATCTTATTATCTTCTTTAACAGGCATTGCCCTAACCAGGTGATAGCGGTAATCCTCTCCATCTTTTTTTATCCGTACTTCCATTTCTAACGGCGTGCCTATAGCTATGGCATTATCCCATTGCTTTTTAATACAGGTATCATCAGGATGATTTGGAGGGAATTCTTTTGTAGAAGCTGCATATAGATACCAATGTTCATTTACAAAATCTATCACGCCATCGGCGGAAGCCGTAAAAGCGATCTGAGGTATTGATTCAAGCGTGGAGTGTAACTCTTGTAATTTTTCTAAAGCCTGGTGCTCGGCGCGTTTTCTAAACTCTATTTCGAGTTTTAAATTTTCCTGGACAATATTCAGCTCTCTTTTCTGTTCATAGAGCTTATAAAATGTTTTTACTTTTAGTAGTAATATATCCGGATCGATCGGTTTTACGATATAATCAATGGCACCTGATGAATAGCCTTTTGTAATGAATTTTTTATCGGTATTTACGGCTGAAAGAAAAATAATAGGAATGTCTTTTGTGTGGTTATTGCCTGAAAGCACTTCTGCTACTTCAAAGCCATCCATCCCGGGCATTTGTACGTCCAGAATGATCAGGGCGTAGTTCTGTTTGAGTGTCTTTTTCAAAGCTTCTTCTCCACTTAAGGCAGAATCTGTGGGAAAAGAATGCACATCCAATATAGTTTTTAGCGAAAAAATATTTTCTGGCCTGTCATCGACAATAAGAATCATAATATCGGGGTTAGTATAATTATTCCCTTGATCTATATATAAGGAAAAGACTTTCTCTCATTACACAAAAAACATACCGTTGCATTCTATCCTCATAAAGGCCTTTTTGTGATATTTTTTGTAGATTATTTTCCACAAGATACAAAAATAGAACTCCAGTAGAAACTGCAGTTCTATACTTAACCAATTTGCATATATCGCTCTATTTAGAACAAATGATGTAATACAAAACCTGTGCCTTTTTTATTTTAACTATTTATATTAGCACAAATAGTTATTTATTATCCCCTATCTTCATACATATAACTTATTATGGCACTACTAGAAAAGGATCTGATCGTAAAAACCTCCTTGCTTCCCAACTCAGGAAAAGGATTATTCACAAAAATTTTCATCCCAAAAAAAACACGCATTGTTGAATACCAGGGTAAAATATGTAAATGGAGTGATGTAGAAGATAATTTCGATAATGGCTACATCTACTATGTAAATAAAAACTATGTTATTGATGCGGGCGACAGCACTAAATTTTTAGCCCGCTATGCAAATGATGCTTTTGGATTATCCAAAGTAAAAGGCATGAGTAATAATTCGAGATACACTACTAAAGGGACACAGGTATTTATTGAATCTCTCGAAGATATTCCTGCCGGCTCCGAGATCTTTGTTAGTTATGGCAAAGAATATTGGGATGTAGTAAAGAAAAATAAAAAAATAGACGACAAAAAAAAAGCCGGCAAATAATATAATTGCCGGCAAAGACTTTTTCGATCATTCCTATTTTTCCTTCACGATGATCGCATAAATAACATATAGCCATCCTAAAATGCCATGGACAATGGCCCATAAAACAGATTTATTCCTGGTCCAGGAAATTGCTACTGCTATAATGGTTCCCAATCCTACACCAGGATAAAAAAACACCGGTTGCATATAACCATAGTCGTATGTTCTCGCTACGCAAGACGTGAGTAAGGTGGTGCAAAATACAATGACAATACTTATCCTCTTATTCATAGTTTGTAATTTATCTGCTTATGCGTTAGCTAAAGAATAGCCTTGCTGTTGTTTAAGAAGCGATTTTTTCATTGACATTAAATAAACGACAGAGCGTAAAATAAGCTGGCTCATTCTTATCGCTTCTGCCTTCTTTTTTTTATCTATTTCGGTTAAACCAATAAAGATCAGCTGAGAATCAAGCTGTTTAAGAAAAGATATTTTTTCGTTGGTTTGTTGCAAAGTCATGGTTGATATTTTTAAGGTTATGAGTTTGGTTGTTCCCATAACATATTCAAATAGCAAACCAATGATTTTATCGTGGGAGAAGAAGCTAAAAAAGCTATTTGTGTGGAGAGGATTCCTCACTTATGTGGAATTAATATTTTTTGAAGCAATTATTTCCTTATAAATCATTTTCAGCCAGCTTCTTCTTTCCTATCATTTCTATTGCAGTAAGTACTGTCGCAAATGCTGTATAGATCCTTCGTAATTCGGTTATATCTGTTATCCCTCTATCGATCTCAAATGCCAAAAAATCTTCTTTAGTGGATTCATTATAAATACTTCTGTTTCCTATATGTAAGCTAAAGCCAGTTAAAGATTGAAATACTTCTCTTGAGTTTTTATCAGCAAAAATATTTTTTGTTTTGGCTATATCATTCGTTTTGATAATGATCTTATTATCGAATTCGGCATATCCTATTTCCTTATCTTCCATACCGAAAAACTTTCCTATTGTATCGATAAAATTTTCATGGTGCAATGCGAATTTAAATCCGTTCTGCTCGGGAAGAACGGCCATTAGTGTAGTAGTTTCAAAACCGCTTTCAAAACCTCCACCCGGATCTATATCAATATCCAACTGCACTTTATGAATATCGTGGTAGATCAATACATGGTATTGAAGAGGAGGATTTTCTTGGGTAAGATCGGCTGTGATCCTTTTCCAGACAGTCTCCTCGCTATTGGCTGCTATCATTTTTGTTTCCATAACAGGTATGTATCAAAATCATTGCCAAAATTTTTTTCAGTGCATTCTTTAACAATCTGGCACAGCATTTTGTAGTACATTAGTTAAAAGAAAATTATGGAAAAGAGGTCTAAAAAATATATTGTAGCCAAACGCAATAACCCGATAGTAAAGCCCGAACAGGTAAAGACAAGCTCGGATAAACATATTGATCAGGATTTTGCAGGATATCCTGATTCTCCTGCAAAAGAAAATATCATCAATCCAAAAACAAAAAAAGATAAAAAAATTGCTGCGGTCGATGTGCAGGATGGAGAAAAGATAAAAAAGCCGAAGTACGAGGTAGATGAACAAGAATCTGATGGATCAGGCGGTGCCTTTGGAGGAACAGAAGAAATGATCGACGATGAGGCATTCTGATAATTTCTAACTAAAAGGCCGCTTACTTTCGTAGCGGCCTTTTAGTATATGATGTAAAACAACTTTGCTTAATAATTTTTTCCAATAAGCTCCTGGCTTATCAACACACCTGAATACTTAATGGTACCATAAGTATTATTCCACCATAATGTATCTGTATTGATCGTTCCTACCTGGTAATACAATATTTTATCGCAAACGAAAGTGCCTGCAGTAACAGTTACACTTGTATCTGTTTGTGCTACTGTGTACACATTTGTATCCTCATAAGTAGGATCATACCATTGCCATGTATCTCCTACAACCCTGTTTTCTTTTATATAATAGGATGTATCGCTGACAGTAGAAGTATAGCTTTGTGTTAGCCAACCGTTACAACCTTTTAGATATAATACTGCACCATTTAAATTGGCATCAGTTGGATCTGTGAGTTTTTGTTTAAAAGTGCCCGACTGGCTTGTAGAAGCATACGTAACTGTATTCGTAGATACATTTCCTAAAAGATCAATGGTATATACCAATGAATCACCGTTTCTTAAAAAGCCAAAAGAGCTGCTACAGGCTGTTGTATCAGTGGGGTTATTTGTTGTTGAGTTCGGATTATTTTTTGTACAGGAACCAAGTACGATGACAAAGATCAAAACAAGTGCACTCCATTTTGTTGATTTCATAAGTTTTTATTTAGGGTTTATTAATAATTGAAAATAAGCATTTTTTTAATGTTACACCTATTAACGAAAAAAGGGTTCCGTAATTAACGGAACCCTGGTTGTTTAAAAAGTTCGGATTAAAGAACTATTGTACTACAAATTTCTTAGTAACAACATTGTTGCCATTTCGAAGTTGTATAATGTAAATACCCGCAGGTAAATTAGCTGTGTTCACTGTTATTCTGTCTCCCTGAATTTGCAGGGCTTCTTTTTCAAGGACCACTCCTTCAAAATTATTTACCTGAAGTTCAACCTGTCCTTGCCAATCAGGTGTTATGATCGTAATATCTTGTTGCGCCCTTACAGGGTTTGGCATCAACACTACATCTGTAACTTTTGCTTCTTCAATAGCAGGTGTTACATACTCAGGCCTTGCATTCGTAGTAGTTGATGTTGTTGCATTTAAAGTTAGTGTTCCAAATGCTGAAGTATTTTGGTAGTCATTGATAGTCCCGTTCCATACAGATTGATTAGCCCTTCCCGATCCGTTATCATCATCATCGTTACCCAGGTCAAAACCAATACTTGTACCAGGGGCAGGAGCATTAATACCTAACTGCGACCATGGGATAGCTATTTCAACTGTATAGCCTCCATTAACAGCAGCCCATGCATGTTGTAAGCTACTTATACCAAGCTTGGTAAATACCCCGCCCTGGTTGTATGCTTCAATGATCTGGTTATCTACACCATCGTAAGTAGTTAATTTATTATTATTGGCATCAATAAATATCTCAACGGCATCATCGTTCCAAAAATTTGCTACGGCTGAATTCGCACTAAATAGATTTGCGTCAATTACTTTAGCGCCGATATATAAATTGGTGTTATCCCATAACACGCCAAATGTTGTGGTGTTATTTGGTGATCCGATCGTTGTTTTAGTAACTGATTTATTAAGATTCCAACCTGTTTCAGATAATACACCATCTACAGTTATTGTACCGGGTGCTTTAAAACAAGTAACAACACCTGCAGGATCTGCACCTTGAGCGACAGTGATCAGTACAACTTCATTTCCTGTTCCGCCACTATTAAGTGCACTCATAGTTGTAGTGTAAGTACCTGCTGTTGTTGGTGTGCCACTTATTATACCTGTCGAAGTATTTACAGACAAGCCTGACGGCAATCCTATTGCAGCATAACTTGTTGGTGTGTTGGATGCTGTTATTGCATAGTTGAACGCTGTACCCGTTGTTCCGCTCGCTGCTGAAGCACTTGATACTACAGGCGCTGATACCGGTACATTCAATGCAAAAGCTATATAATTAATATTAAATCCACCTGTCTCTTCATAAATACGAACAACATGCTGGCCACTTGTAATACTCGGTGTTATAACACTGATTGTTTGGTAGACCTGCCAGTTACCTGTATTGGGAACAACGATACTTCCGGAAATATTGGTACCATCTATCTCAACGTGTAAACTATTTCCTGTACCAGGTGATGCTACTCTTGCTTGCAATGTATACACTCCTGTTGTGGTAACATTTACTGTATATTTCATCCACTCGCCTGCGTTGGTAAAGCCCACATCGTAGCCTCCACCAGTATCGCCTGTTGTTTCAACGTCCACGCCTTCTGTAGTTCTGTATTGTCCACCGCTGTTTACGGCATCATTATCATTATAGGCTACGCCTTGTCCGCCAAGGTCATAGTTTTCTGCCTGTATCGTTCCAGGTATCGTTGCCGCTGCTCCTCCATAAGGAGATTCCGGTAGTGAAGTAGAACTAACGGTGATGTTTATAACTTTTGTTCCTGTTCCACCCGCATTGGTTGCTTTAAGCGTATCCACAAATATTCCCATTGCTATCGGCGTTCCACTGATAATACCAGTTGATGCATTAACAGTTAACCCTCCTGGCAATCCTGTTGCTGCGTAGCTTGTTGGTGTATTGGAGGCCGTAATGGTATAACTGAATACAGCACCAACCGTACCTGCCGCCATTGCTGCACTTGATATTACCGGAGCAATAACTGCCTGACTAACGGTAACGGTTATATTTTCGTTTCCTGTTCCACCTGCATTTGTAGCATTAATGTTAACTATATATGTACCAGCTGTTGTTGGCGTACCGCTAATAACTCCTGTTGTTGCATTTACAGTTACCCCTGCAGGCAACCCTGTTGCACCAAAACTTGTTGGTGTATTGGATGCTGTGATCGCATAACTAAATGCAGTGCCTGTTACTCCAGTTGCAGTCGCAGCACTTGATACAACTGGTGCTGCCGGTAATGCAACAAAAGCTATATAGTTAATATTAAAGCCGCCCGTCTCTTCATAAATACGAACAACATGCTGACCACTTGTAATATTCGGTGTTGTAACGCTAACTGTTTGATACACCTGCCAGTTACCTGTGTTTGGAACTGCCATACTTCCGGAAATATTTACACCATCTAATTCAACATGTAAAGTATTGCCTGTTGTGATCGATGCCACTCTTGCTTGTAATGTATATATGCCGGCAGCTGTAACATTTACGGTGTATTTCATCCACTCGCCTGTTGCAGTATAGCCTACATCATAACCGCCGCCGGTATCGCCTGTTGTTTCAACATCTACACCATCAGTTGTTCTGTATTGCCCGCCATTGTTGGCGGGATCTGTATCGTTGTAAGCAACCCCTTGTCCGCCAAGGTCATAGTTTTCTGCTTGTATAATTCCTGGTATCGTTGCTGCTGTTCCTCCAAAAGGAGCTTCTGTTACAGTTGCCGCACTAACGGTAATGGCTACTGTTTTAGTTCCGGTACCACCAGCATTAGTGGCACTTATTGTTGCAGTATATGTTCCTGCTGTAGTGGGTGTACCACTAATAACACCTGTTGTTGTATTAACACTTACACCTGCCGGTAAGCTTGTGGCCGCATAACTGGTTGGTGTGTTAGATGCCGTGATCACATAACTAAACGCAGTACCGACTGTACCCGTAGCCGTTGCAGCACTTGATATAGAAGGCGCTACTACAGCAGAGCTAACGGTAACGGTTACTGTTTTATTTCCTGTACCTGCTGCATTGGTTGCAGTAACAGCTACCGGGTATGTACCTGCAGTTGTTGGTGTGCCGCTAATAACGCCTGTTGCGGTATTGATAGATAATCCTGCAGGTAATCCTGTTGCACCAAAACTTGTTGGTGTATTGGATGCGGTTATTGTATAACTAAATCCTGTACCTGCCGTAGCCGCAGCAGTTGCTGCACTAGATATAACAGGTGCAGAAGCTATTGCGACAAAAGTGAAGTAATTAATATTGTATCCTCCTGTTTCTTCATAAAAACGAATTACATGCTGGCCACTTGTAATGGTTGGCGTGGTAAAACTAACGGTCTCCCATGTTTGCCAGCCGCCGCTGTTAGGTACTGTAATACTTCCCGAAATATTTTGGCCATCTACTTCTACATGAAAAGTATTGCCTGTGCCTTCTGTCGCTAATCTTGCCTGGAAAGTATATGTTCCGGTTGATGCAACATTGACTGTATATTTTAACCATTCGCCTGCGCTTGTAAATCCAATATCATAGCCACCGCCTGCATCAGATGTTCCTTCGATATCTACGCCGTCTGATGTTCTGTATTGTCCGCCTGTATTAGCAGCATCCGCATCGTTGTATGCAACTCCTTGTCCGCCGATATCAAAATTTTCAGCCTGTATTATTCCCGGAACCGGCCATGGTGTACCACCATAAGCAGATTCAGGAGCTGGTGTAGCAACGATAAATTTTATTGGTAATGAACCCGTGCCCGTTGCATTCGTTGCACTTACTGTAACAGTATAAGTGCCGGCTGTTGTTGGTATACCGCTAATAATACCTGTTGCTGTATTTACAGATAACCCTGCCGGCAATCCTGTTGCACCAAAACTTGTTGGCGCGCCGGAAGCTGCAATATTATAAGTTAAATAGGTGCCTGCTGTTGCAGTATCTGTTGCTAGATTGGTAATGCCAGGAGCTACTGTTACAAAATATGGAGTTGGTCTTGTTGCTGTTAAAGGAGTTTGGCCTTTAAACATTTTTCCGCCATCATTTGTTAAACGTAAATAATAATCAGATGATACTGCCGTTCCGTCCTCATCTAAACCAAGGTATCCGGAACCAACCGGGATCTGTGTTTGGTTCTCTGCTGTTTTTGCGATTTCGTTTCCTTCATTGAACTCATCATACATAGAAATATAAATTCCTTGTGCGCCTAGTTTTTTCATATTGTAAAACTGCTCCCACATAAAATTTCCATGCACTCGTTGGTGAACTGACACATCACCCGGTAAAACGCATGGCTGATAATCGATACCGTGTGCGGTACAATATGCCTGATCAGGTATATTCACATTGTTGTAATAATTATCTTCATCTGCAATGGACCCGATCTTACCTATCTCCCATGGAGATATCATGTTGAATGCATTGTAAGTATCGGTAAAGCCATCGGTAGTTGTGCGCCATTCTCCACGAACACCACCGATCACATAACAACCCTGACTTTTAAACCAGTTGATCACTGCAACACATTGCGCATTGGTAAAAGGGTGATTGGCATCATCTAAACCAAGTCCCCAAATACAAACAACAGGCTTGCCGTTTTGTTTGGCATACATTGGAGAAGCGGTGTAAGCAGACATTTTTGTTGTCCAGTCATTCGGCATTTCCGTTGACATATTTGTCCAGCCACTCACATCATACATAATATAAAACTTGATGTTGTGTGCTTCTGCCGCTATTCTTACTTTAGCTGTCATAGCATCACGGATAGGGCCCTCGCCTCCAACCGGGTCAAAGCGTTGCAATGCTGCGCAATCAATGCCATTTTGTTGCATCCATAAAAACTGGGTAGCAATTGTTTGGTCTGTATAAGATGAAAAAAGGTTAGCGGGTTTCCCGTTACCTAAATTTGAATAAGCTGTTGGAAAAGTAGTAGTGAACTCGCGTTCATCCGGCCATGCTTTTATTCCGGTGTTTGTTGCAGAAGGCGCTCCACCAACTGATGTCCAGTGCCACCAGTTATTGTAAGGCGATCCGTCACCGGGAGCTGCAAACCAGCCTTGATAACCTACTGTTACCTTGCCGACAACATCCCCCACAGGCGATTGTGCCTTTACAAGCATTGTTGTAATTGATAAAATCAAGACAAGACAAAAAGAAAATGAATTTTTAAATGCAATTGAATTTTTGCATGACAGTTGTGTCAAATTTTTTTTCATAATAGCAATCGTTAATTAATAAGCAATAAAATACCATAGTAAACTATAATAGCATTATAGCACTCAGCTTTGTGTTGTTGGGGATTATTATCAGGGTTTTGATCGTCCTTTATTATCACTGCAATCGTTAAGCAATAATAATAAAAAGTGTTAAGCAAATCGTTTTGCGCGTCAAATATAGATACTATTTTATTACAGTAATAAAAAAAGTGCTACTTTATTTAAACAATACATAATGTCAGTGGAAATTTTTTCTCACGCAACTTTTAGTGCATCTGGCGCAACGATCAATCTTTCTTCAGGAATAGTAATTTGATCTGTTTTCCCGTTGGGATATATGTAATCAACAACATATTGATTTGACCATTCATTGAATTTTCGAATTACTGCAGTGCCTGCTGGTTTGTACTCAAGGTCTAAAAGAATAACCGTTTGTCCCAATTGATATTTCATCATCGTCATATATTAAGCTGGGGCCAAATTAGTATTTAGCCAGCTATTGACAAGAAAGATTTGCTAACATTTGTGGGGAAAAACTTCTTATTTAATATAACGCATATTCAATAAGGATTGTGGAACTAAAATGATCAAAAAACAAGGAAAATTATGATTTTTAAAGGCTAGGCAGCCAAACGGATCGTAATGTTATCTGACTATATGATATATTAGCAGAATTACTATTTGTTGGAAATACAACAAAATTGTAATTTGTAGGCTTTATTTATTGCTATACCGATCCTGTTTGCTATAAAATGCTCTATCCTTTGAGATTTTATTTCAATATGACTACTTCTTTATAATTATTACTAGTTACGGCATTTATTGTACTGAAACGCTTTTTTGTTTCTTTTATTGTTCTATCGCATAGAGAATAAAGAAATGGATCTTGTAATGATATATATACATAAAAACTATTCGCTTATTATACAATTCTATATGAAAAACACAAGTATTTCTTTTTCCCGTTTTCCTTCGCTGATTAAATGCGTTGTGCTATTACTGGTAACAATAGTATTTACAATAAACAAGAGTACTGCTCAGTGTGGTTTGGGTGCTGCTTCACAGGTAGCTACGGCTCCAAGCGGAATTGCTGATCCAATGTGGGCTACTGTAACAACAAACGCTATAGGAGCAGCAGCAGCCAATACGGTAGCTAATAATTTTGGATTTACCCTACCTGGATTTAGCAATGGTGGTACTACTTTACCAAGTAATACTGCAAGAAATGCTGATTTCGGATCTCCTACATGGCAGGCTGTATGGACCACAACTACTCTTTATATTCTAGTGAAAGTCCCCGATCTTGTTATTCATTTTGATCCTATTGCTAATGATCCGTTCTTTTATAACTATGATGCAGTAGAAGTATATCTTTCCGGGAATAATAATCATGGCGGTGCCCCTTATGGTGTAGATGATGTTCAATATGGCTTTAGTAACGGAGTTACCCGTGGTGGAACATCGGGTGGAGGTACTTCAACGACAGGAATTACTCAAACCATTTCAACAACAGCAGCTGGTTACACTATGCTTATAGCAATACCTCTCTCTTCTTTTTCCGCTCCGGGAACAATGAACAGTAAAGTAAGTTTTGATATTGCTATTGATGATAATGATCAAGTGGCTAATATCCTTACTAAAATGTCTGCTGATTCCGCGACACTCACAAATGCTCCATATAATCTTACTCCTGCTGCTGCACAAACTGGCGCACTAAACTTTAGAAGTGGTGGAGATTACAGAGATGCGCAAGTTGCATGGCACGGGGTTACGGGTAATGCTTTATATAACACACCTTCCCAATTAGGAGATCTTGAATTAACAGCTCCGCCAACGCCTGCCACGGCAAGCAATCAGGGTATTTGTGGAGCGGGTACAACCAATCTTGGAGGTAATGCGCCTACAGTTGGAACCGGCACCTGGACAGCCATAGCTCCGGCTAATACCGGAGAACTCAGCGGCGGACTTAATAACCCTACAGCAACCTTTACTTCGGCAGGCGTAGGAACATATGTTTTTACCTGGACAACATCGAACACTGCATTTTGTCCTGGGGTAACTTCTTCTGCCAATGATACAGTTACTGTTTCAACTTTACCAGCAGCAACGATCAGTTATCCGGGAAGTCCATTCTGTTCAACTGTCTCTACCCCACAAGCCGTATCACGTACGGGTACCGCAGGTGGCGCTTATACAGCAACTCCTGCAGGTTTAACGATAGCAGGTGTAACAGGTGATATCACACCGTCAACAAGTACAGCAGGAACTTACACTATTACCTATACAATGACTGCCTCAGGCTGTGCAGTACAAACAGCAAAAACAACCGTAACAATAACAACTTTACCGGCAGCAACGATCAGTTATGGCGGACCATATTGTACAACTGTTGCAACAGCTGCAGTAACCCGTACAGGTACCCCAGGCGGAACATACGCAGCAGCACCGGCAGGTTTAACGATTGCCGGAGCATCAGGAACAATAACACCATCGTCAAGCACAGGCGGCACTTATACTGTTACCTATACAATGTTAGCTGGCGGTGGTTGTGCACTACAAACAGCGACTACCACTGTAACGATAACAACATTACCGGCAGCAACAATTAGTTACGGCGGACCATATTGTACAACTGTTGCAACAGCAGCAGTAACACAAACTGGAACGCCCGGCGGAACATACGCGGCCGCACCGGCAGGTTTAACGATCGCCGGAGCAAGCGGAACTATCACACCATCAAGCAGTACAGGCGGCACATACACTGTTACGTATACAATTTTAGCAGGCGGTGGTTGTGCACTACAAACAGCAACTACAACTGTAACAATAACAACATTACCGGCAGCAACAATTAGTTACGGTGGGCCATATTGTACAAGTGTTGCAACAGCAGCAGTAACACAAACTGGAACGCCCGGCGGAACATACGCAGCCGCACCGGCAGGTTTAACAATTGCCGGAGCAAGCGGAACTATCACACCATCAAGCAGTACAGGCGGCACATACACTGTTACGTATACAATTTTAGCAGGCGGTGGTTGTGCACTACAAACAGCAACTACAACTGTAACAATAACAACTTTACCGGCAGCAACAATTAGTTACGGTGGTCCATATTGTACTAGCGTTGCAACAGCAGCAGTAACACGTACAGGTACACCGGGCGGAACCTATGCAGCAGTACCGGCAGGTTTAACGATCGCCGGAGCATCGGGAACAATAACGCCATCATCAAGCACAGGCGGCACTTATACTGTTACCTATACAATGTTAGCAGGTGGTGGTTGTGCACTACAAACAGCAACTACTACTGTAACGATAACAACATTGCCTGCAGCAACAATTAGTTACGCGGGACCATATTGTTCAAATGATGCGGCGGCAAAGACACCTACACAAACAGGAACACCAGGAGGCACATATTCAGCAGCACCGGCTGGTCTTACTGTCGTAGTAGGAACAGGGTCATTTACTCCTTCAGCAAATACGCCCGGAACTTACACAGTAACGTATACAATAGCGGCAGGCGGAGGTTGTGCGATACAAACGGCGACAACAGCAGTAACAATAACAGCCTTACCGGCCGCTACAATTAGTTATGCAGGCCCATATTGTATTACTAATGCTGTTCCACAGACACCAAGCTTAACCGGTACACCAGCGGGTACATATACAGCAACACCAGCTGGCTTATCAATAATCGCCGGTACAGGAGCCATTACTCCTGCAGGTAGTACAGCAGGAACATATACGGTTACTTATACAATGTTAGCAGGAGGAGGTTGTGCCGTACAAACAGCAACAACAGCCATAACGATCTCTGCAGTTCAGTCACCTGCTATCACTTGCGGTGTTTCAACTACTTCTTCTGTAACCTTTAACTGGGGAGCTTTAGCAGGAGCTACAGCTTATACTATAAGCTACATGATAAATCCTCCATCGGCAGTTATACCAGGAGGATCAATTGCGGCTACAACATACAATGTAACGGGTTTAGGTGCAGCGGATAATGTTCAGATAACCGTAACACCAACAGGTGGTCTAGGTTGTTTCTCACCACAAAGCTTTATTTGTCAGGCAAATAACTGTCCGGTATTATCAGCAACGATCAGTTATTCGGGACCATATTGTTCAACTAATGCAGTTTCACAGTCTGTAACACAAACAGGTACAGGAGGCGGGGCTTATACAGCATTACCTGCAGGTTTAACCATCAATGCGGTAAGCGGTGCTATCGTACCGTCGACCAGTACACCAGGAACTTATACTGTTACCTATACCATGACAGCTGTAAGCCCTTGTACAGATCAAACAGCAACAACAACAGTAACAATAACAGCTTTACCATCAGCCACGATCAGTTATGCAGGAAGTCCTTTCTGTTCAACTGTTGGTACACCACAGTCAGTAACACAGACAGGTACGCCAGGCGGAACCTACACGGCAATACCGGCAGGTTTAACGATCGTTGGTGCAAGTGGTGCGGTAACTCCGGCAAGTAGCACAGCAGGTACTTATACGGTTACCTATAGCATGTTAGCAGCAGGTGGCTGTGCAGCACAGACAGCAACAACAACAGTAACCATAACAACATTGCCAGCCGCAACGATCAGTTATGCAGGCACTCCTTTTTGTTCAAATGATATAACTGCTGAACCAGTAACACGTACCGGAACACCTGGAGGAATTTACACAGCAACCGGAGGTTTATCCATTGCAGCAAATGGAGCGATCACCCCTTCACCAAGTGCTCCAGGTACTTATACTATAACCTATACGATAGCAGCAACAGGCGGTTGTGCAGTACAAACAGCAACAACATCAATAACAATAACAGCATTGCCGGCTGCAACGATCAGTTATGCAGGCCCGTATTGTACAAGTAATGCTGTTCCACAAACACCAACACAAACCGGTACACCAGGGGGAACATATGCAGCAACGCCGGCAGGCTTAACAATAGCAG
>Ga0193726_1000101_pt1 | contig 141737 bp, 163 predicted proteins | sample H2c1metaG_FD_144928 | JGI IMG/M metagenome (GOLD analysis project Ga0193726, IMG submission 144928) | Soil microbial communities from a riparian zone of the East river system, Colorado, United States - H2c1 | ecosystem: Environmental > Terrestrial > Soil > Riparian zone | place: USA: East...
TCGGCCGGGCAGGGGATATTCGAGATAGCTTCCGACGGCGAGCACCTGATTTCCTATACCTATATTCCCCATCCGTACGACCCCTTAATCGATGAAGCGAAAGAAGGTAAAGATGCGTGTCTGAAGAACGTGAGGTCTATCGCCACAGGCCAACACGCGAAGACAGGCTAGATTTCCCATTGACCCGACTAGGTCCGACAATCGGGTACTAGGACAACAAGGGCTACGCCGTGACAAAGGAATTTGTGGTCTTTATTAATGAGATTTCGCAAAGCTTTGTATTTGAGGATAGCTTTGTTGACTCGTATAGCAAGACCGTCACCATGTCGGATGGCCGAACGTGAACGATAAAACTAACGCCAATGATTCGCAACGAAGGGTCGGTGGTCGAACTCAACGACACGGGGCATATCTCATATATGGGGTTGGAAGGCACTACAACGAATGGAAAGCTCATGGTGCAACTTCGCGAGGTTCCCGAGGAGCATCGTGGCAAACTTCCAAAGCGACGAAATTCTGGAGATGACTGACGTGGATAAAACACCGACTGTATTCATTGCAACCCGAGAACTGACAGGCATCGATTCGAGCGGACGAGAGTTTTCGATAAAGCTGGGCATCGGCGCCCCGTATCGTATTGATGACGGCGACTGGGCTTCCCCAATGGCACTCGAAGGTCTTCATTCCCTAAGAAGCCGTGGGATAGTCGGGGTGGATTCATTCCAGGCTCTAATGCTGGCGCAGCGATTAGCCAAACAACTTCTCAAATCTCACGTTGAAAAAGGCGGCCAAATTCTAGATGGTCCCGCTGGCGCGCCGGTCTCCTTGGAGCGTATTTTCAACAGTGGTAGCCTAAATTAGGTTCGGGCGCGCGGTATTGTCGCGGCGAACACGCTAGTTGGCTTGAGCTACAGCCGCCGCTCGCGAAGGTCGGCTTGGGGTCGCGACGAGCCAGTGGATGACGCGCGCCAGCGGCTCGAGCCCAGCTGACGCGCGACGATGGTGCGTCCCAGGTTGCAATGAGTAATCTCGACCCCTGGCTGACTCCCATGAGTGACCGTTTTCGAGAACGCCCTCATCGCAGCAAGCGAGGCGCTACGACTGGAGTCCGTCCCATGACCAGCGTGGGATGCCGAGGCCGTTCGGCACGTCATCGGCGGATTGGTGGTAGCGAGACATCGTTGTCGTGGTCGCCCATGCGAAGTAGTCGTGCAGAACTTGTCGTAACGCGCCATCGCGGGCTAGCCCAGCGTCGGCTAGAGCCTCGTCAAAACAAGCGATCGCACGGCGATCCATCTCATCATGCTCTCCGTTCCCGCTGTGCATCTTGACGACCATGGTCTCGTTACCATAGAAATCCGAATACATGGGCGGACCACCGAATGCCTCAGCCCAGTAAGCGGCGAGTCGCTCGACATGTCGTGGGTGAAAACCGTGGCTGAACGCATGAGCGACCACCTCGTCCGCCATCACCCGATGGTGCCAGGCGTCGGCAAGTCGACGCAGACCCTCGATGCCACCCACCGCGTCGAAGAGAGTTTGCATGCCTCCATGATGACAATCCTCTCCTGCCTATACAAGGCGAACCAGAATCGAGACGGGGCGTTCGGAGTCTCGTCGCGGACCCGAAGCCGCCCAACAGCCGCCGCGCGATCAGGCTGTGGCATTCTTGCGTCGATGTTTACATTTCGAACCCGCAGACGACGGTGGTGGCTCGGAGCGATCACCACGGCCCTGGTCGTAAGCCTGGCCGCGCTGTTGCTGAGACCCATGCTGGAGCGCGGGGTGCGAGCGCGGATCGAGTCCGAGGCCGTGCGCCATGGCGCGGTTGCCCGAATCGGTGTGGTACACGTCGGCGTCTGGCCGTTGCTGCGATTGGAGGGATTCGATCTCGACCTCGGTCATGGAGTGCGACTGCACGCCGACTTGATCGCGGCCACGTGGCCCGGCCGCCTGCGACTCGCAGTTCGAGCCGGCACTCTCGCGGGGCCAGCAGGGGTCAGCGTCAGATCGCCGGCCACTGCCTGGGACATGGCGGGCATTTTCGGCGAGGACCTCCGGCTCACTCTGGTGGAGCCACAGGCAGGCCTGTCAATCCGCAAGCTGGCGTATCCGGTGGGCAGCGCGTGGAACATCGAGGCACGTGGGCTCGACCTCGGCCGTCTGCTCGACGTGCGGCGCGACGCCCACCCGCTGCTCGATGGTGGTATCGCGGACGGCCGCGTGGACCTTCAGGCCAGCACCGACGCGCTCCGTTTCCGCGTGGACATGGGCGCGCGCGGCGCGCGCTTGGGAGCGCTGGCAGATAACGCCGAGGACGAGCCGCAGCTCGGCGCTCCGACGGACGTGACCATACGATTCGATGGCGCTTGGCGCCGGATCGGGGGCGCGATCGAGATCCCCGAGGTCCACGCGACGGTGGCGGGTGCCGCCCTGTCGGGCTCGATCACACTGCGCGATCTCGATGCCGATCCGTTTGTCGATCTCGCCCTCGGCATGCAGCATCTGGACTTCGCGCAACTGCTGGGTGCATCCGGGCTCGCGGTGCCCGAAAGCTTGGGAATGGCGGCCGGCGCCGGCCGTGATCTTGGCTCGGCCACGATCGACGTACGTGTACGCGGACGCCTGGCGGACCCTACCTCGCTCTCGGTGAGCCAGAAGATCGACTTCAGGCCGCCACGTCAAATGCCGCCGGCGATCGCGCGCCTGCGCGGCGATTTTATCTTTAGATCCGAAGACGGCCCCCGGCCGCACCGCCCCATCGACGTCTCGCTCGCATCCCCCGACTTCATCGCCCTGCGCGACGTTCCACCGCTGTTCGTGCGCACTCTACTGCTTGCCGAGGACACAGGCTTTTACGGGCATCGCGGCATCGACCTGCGTGAACTACCCGTCGCGCTGCTCACCAACTGGTCGCGTGGCGGCGCCGCGCGCGGAGCGTCGACAATCACCCAGCAGCTGGCCAAGAACCTGTTCCTGTCGCGCGACAAGCAGCTTGGCCGCAAGCTGCAGGAACTGGCGATCACGTTCCTGCTCGAGTCGGCGCTCGGCAAAGATCGTATCCTCGAGATCTACCTGAACATCATCGAATGGGGACCGGACCTGCGTGGCCTGCGGCCCGCGGCCCGCCGCTATTTCGGTCGCGAACCCCGAGAGCTGACGCCGGCCGAGATGGCCTTCCTGGTCGCGATCATCCCCGGGCCGATCAAGTACCAGAGTTCATTCGCGCGCGGCACGCCGGGGCCTGGGCTGCGTTCGCTGATCGACGAGCTGCTGGCCAAGCTGCGGTCGGTGGATGCGATCGGCGAGGAGGAATATCGGCGAGCGCTCGGCGAGCCCATCGTGGTTGCCGGCGGCAGGCCGGCCGGATGATCGGTGGCAAATGGAACCGGGTGGGAGAGGAGCGCCAAAGTCCCCTTCTAGTTCGGTTCTGACGGTATCGCACTCCCGTTGGCGTCATATCGGGACTCAGATTTCCGGCAACACGTCACGTGCCTTGCGAGCACGCGCGAAAGTCTCCTTCGTCCACGCCGGCTTCTCACGATCCGACTTCTGGGAATTAGGTGCATTCAGCGATCAGCAGGGGCAACCAACTCGACCGGCGAGCTAGTGCCTTCGGCCAATTCGCTCCTTCACCAGCTTGGATTGCCCTGCGGTTTGCGGTCATTCGCATACGCCTTGTCGAACAACCAGCAGTTGGTTTTTGCGCGCGAGATTGAAGAAGCCAGTGTGCTAGCTTAGTTGCTGAGGGTACGTTGCAGGATTCGATTCCATATGCGAACGACTTTCCGAAAGGTCGCCTTTAGAGCGATCGTCACTCTACTTGCGCTCGTTAGCGCGGGCTCGCTCGCGACCGCGCTCTATCTGCTGCGCCCTGTTTCGACACCCTCGTTTCGAGACGAGGCGGGCGGTGGGTTACCCCATAGCATCGCTTCAATGGAACGCTGGCCGATCAACGGTATGGACCAGTCCGTCATCCTCAGAGGGCGCGACCGAGGGAATCCGCTGCTGGTGTGGGTCCACGGCGGGCCTGGGACCAGCGAGACCGGAGTGGTCCGACGCTACAACAGCGCGCTCGAAGACCACTTCGTAGTTGTCCTTTGGGATCAGCGCTACGCGGGACGTTCGCTCGATCCGTTCGGGCCGAAGCCGGCAAGACAGACGATAGACGAATACGTGGCGGATCTCGATGTTCTGATCGACGGTCTGCAGCGGCGTTTCGACTGCCGCAAGGTCGTTCTCGTTGCGCATTCATGGGGCACCGTGCCGGGCCTGCTTTACGCAGAGCGTCACCCCGAGAATCTCGCCGCGTATGTCGGCATCGGGCAGGAGGCGAATGCGCTGGAGTCCGAGAGGCGATCCTATGAATTCGTGCTCAATCAAGCGCGCGCACGGCGCGATGTCTTGGCACTTGAGCGCCTCCAGCGAATTGGGCCGCCACCACGGCCGGCCGGTGAGGTATGGACGCCGAGAACCTTGTTGGAAAAATACGGGGGCGCCTTCCATGGCAGTGGAAGTGAACTATCCCTAGCTCTTGCCGGCGTCAGCGCGAGCGAGCTGAACTGGCGTGATGGTGTTGCGTTTCTACTCGCCCACAATTTCAACGCCGCCATTTCTGATGCGGAGGGCAAGGTCGTACTGAACAGTGGTCATTTGCGATTCGACGCGCCGATATTCTTTCTTTCGGGGCGCACAGACCATGTGGTCGATGCGCCATTGACCTTCGACTACCTAAAAAGCATCTCCGCTCCGCAAAAGTCGTTCGTCTGGTTCGAAGATTCCGGCCACTACCCGCCATTCGAGGAGCCGCAGAAGTTCAACGCATGGATGATCGAGAGCGTATTGCCAATCGCGCGGAGTGCATGCGCGGCCTCATAGGATCATTGATTCGCTGGCGGCAAAGCGGTCGGTCATCGAGGACCGCTTGGGGTCCGAATGCCGTCCGATTGAAGCCAGGCATCCGTCAAGACAGACTCTCGATGGCCGTTGTACGATGAATCAATTACAAGTTTCGACGCGAGACCAAAATGGAACTAGATGTGTCGGGCGAGTTCAAAAATCGAACTGACGAAATTCTTCATTACATTTGGGATCCTATTGGTGTTGCAGGTGCCGTTATGGCGCGTGACGAATACTCAGGCTACGTCCCGCAGTTGATGATGTTGCTGATGGCGAACAGCCCTGCGAGTACCGTCGCCGACTATCTCACGGATATCAGAACGAAGCATATGGAGCTTCCGGCCAATCGGAAGGAAGACGAAGCCGCCGTCCAGTTGCTCCTGCAATGGAGAGCAAAGCTTGAAGGGAAGAAGCCACGCATCCTAGGCTAGACGAGCAACCGGAGGGCAGACGTTCCTGGCCGGCGGCTTCGGATCGAGTGGCCAACTGCAGTCACTGACCGGGGGTCTTGATCGTTCGACAGTACTCCGAGAAGGGCTCAAAGCCCGCATCGAGAAGGAGAGCGCCGCGCGACTTGCCAAGCTAGGCGGCACTCAGCCCAAGCTTGAGTCCGTGCCGAGGAGGCGTGCGGCGGCAGCCACATGATTCTCGCCGACACACGACTACTTTCGCGAAGGCCTTCCTGAGCTTGCGGAGAGTCTTCGTCGCAGCATCGTAGTTATGCATCCGTTCGTGGTTGGTGAACTTGCTTGCGGAAACTTCTCGAACCGCGATGCGACACTTGAACTCCTCCAACAACTACGCTCGGTGACAGTGGCCGAACATGATGAGGTCTTGAGCTTCATACGAGCGCGGCAGTTGTACGGTCGTGGGGTCGGTTATGTAGGCTCCCACCTGCTCGCGGCTGCGGCAATTGAGGGATGTCAGTTGTGGACCAGAGACAAGCGACTTCACGCACTGGCCGCCACGCTGGGCGTCGCCGTGAATTAGCGTTGCTCAGTACACCGAAGTAACGGAGCGTAAACCGCCCTCGCACCGCTGTAACTCTACGGATTTCAGAGTGGAGCGGGCGATGGGAATCGAACCCACACGGAACGCGCTTTCGAGCCTTTAAGACAAGCGGTTTGGGGAGAATGCTGACGTTAAGTGTGATTAGCGTGTGAAATTTGGCGGTATGTTGGGCAACGCATGGACAGGTGTGACAACTGCCGTGACTTTTGATGCGCCCGTCGGCATTGCCCGCCGCCGCGCGGTTTACAGACCTATTGCTTGACGTCGGTTTGCCGCATTGGGTAGATTGCCGGCAGTGCGCTGCTTTGGCGCCTCCTGTCCGCGGCAAGGGATCATCCCACAAAGCTAGTACTGCGCGAGAAGACTACCTTCTTTCAGCCTGATTGAGCGGACTACGGCACTGAAATGAAAGGAGGTCTCATGACCACTCAATTGACGCTGCCCGCGCATCCCGACTTAAATCACTTGAAGAAACAGGCCAAGCAGCTGTTGCGCGACGTACGGGCGCAACGGGGCGAGGCGCTTCAAAGCATTCTTGCCTTCCATCCCCGACCGGCTGATTTTGTGAGTTTGCGCGATGCCCAGCTAGCAATTGCGCGAATGTACGGCTTCGTTGATTGGGAACGGTTACGCAATGAGGTAGAGCTGCGGCATCTGCGCGCCAGCACCCTTAAGGAGCGAGCCGAGCGCTTCATCCGCCATGCCTGCCTCAGTTACAACGGCGACGATCAACCCTGGCGGTTTGAACGTGCCGCCGAGTGGCTTCGTCAAATGCCGGAGATATCCGAGGGTGATTTTTACTGTGCGCTGGCGGCCGCCGATCATCGGAGCGTGACAGCCTTTCTGAGCGTTGATCCAGCGCTTGCGCAGCGCAACGGTGGACCGCGTAATTGGCCACCCCTGATGTACGTAACCTACAGTCGCGTCGAGCAAAACAAGCAACACTCATTGGCGGTTGCCAACATGCTGCTCGAATTCGGGGCCTCACCGGACTCGCACTCCACGGATCCCATTGGGTTCACCGCCCTAACTGGCGCTGTCGGTGGAGGAGAACGCGGCCCCATCGCTTGCCCTGAGCATCCTCTTGCGCAGGAGCTGGTCATGCTACTGCTCGATGCCGGCGCCAATCCGAATCAGAGTCAAGCGTTGTACAACACTATGCTCGGTGAGGATTTGGGCAAGTGGCTGCGTTTACTTGTGCAATACGGGCTCAAGGCCGGCGATCGGGCCAATTGGAGCGCCGGTGATGAAGAACCGATTTTTGATTTCCTGCTGTGTCACGAGGTAGCTAACGGCGATCTTGAACTGGTTCGCTTCCTACTCGAGCGTGGCGCCAACCCCAATTCCGTGAGCCGCTACAACCACCATTCCGTCCATGCCGTTGCTCGGTTGACCGGGCGAACCGAGATCGCGGCACTGCTCGAAAAGTTTGACGCACGAGTTGAGCTTCTAAGCGTCGAGGATCGTTTCGCTATTGCACTTCATCAGCAGGACAAAAGTCTGGCCGCGGACATGTTGCGGCAGCATCCGCAGCTGCTACAGAACATCGAGCTGCTCAGCAACTGCGCTATGTCCGATGTAGATACCTGTCTTTGGTTGGTGCAGCAGGGTTACGACATCAATTGTCAGAACCATAGCGGTCAGACAGTGCTACACCGCTACGCCGCGTGGCGGAAGCCAGAGGAAGTCGCGAAGCTGATAGCGCATGGCGCGGATCCGGATGCGAGGGAGAAGAACTGGCATTCGACACCTCTGGGGATCGCCTTACATCACCATCACTGGCCGGTGGTCGATGTCTTGCTGCCGGTCACCCACAATCTCATGGACATGTGCCGCGTGGCCGATGCGGAGCGTGGCGAAGAGCTGCTGGCTCAAGATGCCACCCGGGTATTTGAGCGCACGCCAATGGGTAATACCGCGCTACATGTCGTCAGTCAGGCTAAGCAAGATGATCCCGACTTCGATGCCAGTGTGGCGACCATCGAGATACTGTTGAAATACGGTGCCGATCCGACTGTTCGCAACCATGAAGGCAAGACACCAAGTCAATGGTATCGCCAGCTTGGTATGGATGAAGTGGCAGACTACATGGCGGAGCGCTTTGGCACCGATTGAGCCAAACGAAACGAGGAAATGATCGCGCAAAATCTATGCGCAAGGAGCGTCTTTTTTGTCAAAGACGCTGAGTGCTCGCTGCGCTTCACCCAAAGTCTGCGGACTGGATAGCGGCCGCTCGTGACCGTCAGCAATGGGTCCGATGATGGACCAATGAAGGCATCGAGAACGGACTCGACCGATGGACCGATCGACGCATTCGATCTAAGGAACGGTCGTAGCCGCCTCGAGACTCTGGGAACTGGGCGATAAGCTAAGTCGCGCCCCGGGACAACGCAGGGACACGCCAGGCAACGAAAAGTGGAGCGGGCGATGGGAATCGAACCCACGGGGAAGGCGCTTCCGGATCTGGAAAACAAGCAGTTTCGTGCGAACGCTGATGCCAAGTGTGATTAGCGTGTGAATTTTCGCGGTATGTGGGGCAACACAGGGATACGTGAGACATCTGTCGTGACTTCTGATGCGCCATGCGGCATTGCCGGACGCCGCGCGGTTTAACATCTCAATCAGACAGCTCTCGACAACGCTTCGGCCATCCGTGTTTGCCAGCCCGGGCCCGTAGCCTTCCAACGCGCCAATGTTTCCGGTGGCAATCGGATCGAGATCGATGTACGCGCCCTGCCCGACTTCGGTCGTCCACGTGGTTTCAACATCTTGGCAGCAGACGCGGCGCCGAAGATTTCCGGCAACACGTCACGTGCCTTGCGAGCACGCGCAAAAGTTTCCTTCGTCCACGCCGGGCTCTCACGATCCGCCTTCTGGGGATTAGGCTTGCGCTTCATATCGTTTCACCTCGCGTTTGTTGGCCTTGCGCAGACTGATCACATGCGCCTTGTTGGCGCGCGGCGTGAAAACCATAATATGCAATCGATCTCCGATCAGACCTAACGCCTGAAATCGCCGCTCACCGTAGTCCTTTCGAAGATCCTCGACTATGAGCGCGCCGTCCCAGGCAAATTCAGCCGCCAATTCAAACGGGACGCCCCGCACGAGTACATTTTTCTCGCTCTTGGCTGAGTCGAAGCTGATATCCACCATTTATTGTATATACGTATATACCGTAATGCAAATGCATTTCTAGCGCCTGCATTCAGCGATCAGCAGGTAACCAACTCGACCAGTGAGCTAGTCGCTTTCGGCCACAACGGCCGAACGGCTTTCTGAGATGCCCGCCCAATAGCGGCCGTTGCGTTGATCAAAACGTGACCGGAGCGTTCAACGCGATCGTCCTTTCAAGTCGAACTTTCAGCTGTCTAGAAGCGACGGAGCCTCCCGACTCGCGGAATTAACATTGGTACCGAGCGCCGATACCGCTCGTAGGAATTCCCATGTTCCGCGACGAGGTCCCGCTCTTCAAATTGGATGGCAAGAATGATGTAGGCCGTTGTTACCAACGCAAAGAGTAGGTGCGCCGCCGTCATAGTTGGAGTGCTCCAAAAGGCGAGCAAAAAGCCGAAGTACAACGGGTGGCGAATCAGGCGATACGGCAGCGGGGTTCGAAACTGGACGGGGGTATAAACCTTGCCAATGAGTGGCATCCAGACCTGCCGCAGACCGAACAAATCGAAGTGACTGATGAGAAAAGTCACGCACAGCACGGTCGTCCAACCTAAACCGAAAATGATCCAAAGAAGGCCGCGTCCGATTGGATTTTCGACCGTCCAAATCTCTCCGCCCAAGGGGCGCCATTGCCAGAATAGCAGTAGCAACGCGAGACTCGCGCATAAGACGTAAGTCGATCGCTCAATGGCCCACGGTACGATCTGGGTCCAACGCTCCTTGAACCAAGGCCGGGCCATGACGCTGTGCTGGACTGCGAACACCAGCAACAGGAATAGGTCGATGGTGACTGCTATGATTGCCGACCCGCTCAGCGGCCCGTCGAGCCCGTTACGTATGCCGATGCCCCCGACGAAGACTATGGCGTAAAGGAAAGTTGCCAAAAAAATGAGATAAGCAGCGATCCCGAAGACAAAATAGCCAAAGCGCTTAAGCATGTTGCCGTCTCCCTGTGAAAGGCGAGATCATCCTCCCGAAACAGATCGCGGCACATCGGCGCTATGTCCCGACAGCCGGCTAATTTCGCTAGTAAGGCGGGACATTCGTCCCAATCAGGAGAGGCAACTGCGCCAACAAGTCCGATTCATAAAAGCCACCGATGGCATCCGGCTGGCGTTTGCCGAATCAGGTTCGGGCCCAACCCTCGTCAAGGCCGCCAACTGGCTTACTCATCTCGAGTACGAGTGGCAGAGCCCTGTTTGGAAGCACTGGATCCAGTTCTTTTCAGAGCACACTCGCTTCATCCGATATGATGAGCGCGGATGCGGCATGAGCGACCTTCAGTTAGGAACCCTCACTCTCGACCAGTGGACCCAAGATCTAGCCTCGGTCATCGATGCGGCGCACTCGGCCGAACCGGTGACGCTGCTCGGAATCTCACAGGGAGCGGCGGCCTGCATCCGCTTCGCCATAGAACATCCCAGCCGAGTTGCACGCTTGATCCTCTACGGTGGCTATGCACACGGCCCATTCAAACGCGGCACACCCGGCCCAGAATCGACTTACCGGGCGATGATCGAGCTGACGAGGAATGCTTGGGGACAAGATAATCCTGCTTTCCGTCAGGTTTTCACTTCGCGCTTCATTCCAGGCGGCAATGCCGAGCAGTTGCAATGGTTTAACGATCTGTGTCTCAAGACCACGGTCGGAGAAACCGCGGCCCGTCTATTCGAAGCACGCGGTAACATTGACATCGAGGAGCTGTTGCCACAAGTGCGGGCACCAACCCTTGTACTTCATGCCCGGCGCGATGAAGTGGTGCCTATCTCTGAAGGACACTTGCTGGCGAGCCGCATCGACGGGGCGGAGTTCGTGGAGTTGGACTCCCGGAATCACGTTCTGCTGGAGCATGAACCGGCCTGGGAAAGATTTAAGGAAGCGGTGCTCGCGTTTATGCCGGTTTCTCGGCTGCCCACAGGCCATCCGAAGTTCGCCGCACTATCGTCGCGCGAACGACAAGTTCTAGCCTTCCTAGCCCGCGGGTTGAGCAACGACGAAATCGCGACGGAGATGCACATTAGCGAGAAGACGGTACGCAATCATGCTTCAAACGTCTTCGACAAGCTTGGTGTCTGGTCTCGCACCCAGGCCATGGCGTTGGCTCGCGACCATGGCTTTATAGTGTGAAACCGGGCGATAGCGCGGACCATCGTGTACCTCTTAGCGGACGGTGATGGCTGGCCGCTTCGGGTCCAGCCACCTCGCTCTCGCTATGAGGGGAGCGTGGAATTCACACAATTTACTTTTGAAAACTTCTGCGTGTGACTGTACGTGTGAATCTAAGGGCAATGCAGGGTTACATGAGGCCATGAGACCGCGGCCCCTTCGGCATCGATTCCCAAGACCTTCCCATCGGATCAACGCGTTGACCCCAATCCTGTCGCCCTGCGTTGCCTGCTGTTGCCAGAGATTGGAGCGGGCGATGGGAATCGAACCCATACGGGCGGTGCTTCCGAGACCATAAAACAGGCGGTTTGGTGCGATTGCGAATTCCACGTGTGATTAGCGTGTGAATTTTCGCGGTATGTGGGGCTACGTAAGGCTACGTAGGGATACATCGATGTGTGAGATCCCAGGGTCAGGCCCTTTAATCGTAGGTCTCTGATCGGCTACACGCCGCGAAGCGGGCGCTCGCGCATCACCACTCGAATAGCTTTTCTGTTTCGCCTCGCCAGGCATAGACTTGAGCTACATGGCTCGGAGCCCTCGGACCGTACTTGTTGATCAACTCATCCAGTGCCCGCTGTGACTCCGCGGCATTGCCCAATCTGTATTCGATGATCGCGCCAATACCCCAGCGCCAGGGCTCGATCGCTACCTCAAAGCAGTGAATGGCCGCATTTCTGAAAGCATTTCGGCGGTCCGACAGACCGCAATTGGCCGGTCTGTGACCGACACAGTATGTTGGCAGCGGACAGCCGGCTTGTGCGCCTTCCTAGTCATCAAATTTACTCGTGAGTCAGATGCTTCAGGTGGTTTCCGTCGCCCAGTACTAAAGACGCCAGATTGACTCCTTAGAGAACCGGTCTCCTCGGCCGTGAGTTGAACGTGAAATCCAGTGCAATTCGCGAATTGTTGATGCGCACGCTTAATGCGCATACACTATGCGCATGCTATATGAGCCTGTGAATAGAGCCTCAAATGCCCACCGCACGCCGCAGTAAGAAAGCGGTCAATGTTTCCATTTCTGCAGATCTGCTGCAGGCTGCGCGCAACGGCGAGATCAATCTGTCTGCAACGCTGGAGGCGGCCGTCGAGCATGAGTTGCGGCAGCTTCGTAAACGCGAGTGGCTAGAGCAGAACGAGATTGCGATTCAAGCCTATAACCGCGACGTCGAGGAGCAGGGCGCGTTCAGCGACGGTCTGCGTACGTTCTGATGCCGCAGTTTGTTCTGTACCGGAATCGCAATGCAGCGTCCCGGAAACGCTTTCCACTGCTGCTGGACATCCAATCTGACTTGCTGGAAGTGTTGGCCACACGCGTTGTAGTTCCGCTAGCTCCTGCCAGCGCAGCCTTGGCGCGCTCGATGCGGACGTTGACGCCGATCCTGAAATTCGAGGGGAAGGAATTCCTGATGCTGACGCCGCAAGTCGCTGGTATCCCTGCCCGCGAGCTTGGTCCCGTTGCGGGAGATCTGGCATCTGACCGAGACAAGATCATTGCCGCGGTTGATTTCTTGCTATCAGGAATCTAAGTCGATTATGGAGCGGGCGATGGGAATCGAACCCACGGCTCAAGCTTGGGAAGCTTGGGTATTACCATTATACGACGCCCGCTTGCAGGGGATTCTAGTCGCGTTGTCGTGGATCAGGCAAATGCGCCGCCCCAAAAAGAAAGGCGCCCCAAGGGGGCGCCCTTCCGATTCCCGCAAATGACGCTGACTAGTAGAACTTATAGTCCAGGGACAACTGCAGGGCACGTCCGAGGATCCCCGAGAAATACGTGGTCGTAGCGCCGACAAAGTTGCCGCCGGTACCGGCCAGCGCCGGGAAAGGCGGCTCCTTGTTGAACACATTGTCGACGATGAGCTGAGCCCTGAACTGCTTGTTGAATTGCATGCCGATGGTAGAGTTGATCAGCCACCAGTTGCCGACCGAGAAATAATTCTGCGTAGTGGGCGTATACATGTTGTTGAAATTTGCGGCGCCGATGAAGATCCCCTGCCAATCCCAATAGAATCCCTGATTGGAATACACCAAATCGAGGTTTCCTCTCCTCTTGCTGCCGCCTCCGGTACTCGTGCCGGCATTCAACTCGCCGGCAAGACTGTTTGAACTGGCATCGCCGACCTGCGACTGCAGCCGCTCGGTGTCCAGGTACGTTGCGCGCGTCTCGAGACTTCCCAACGCCCACGGCAGATCGAACGTATAGTCCAAGGCTGTTTGAATACCAGTGAATTCCAGCAGGCCGGCGTTCACGTAGCCGACATGAAAGCTCGTGACCTGGTGGTTGCCATTACGCGTAAACGTGCTGCACGCCGGCGCATTCGGGTAGTCCGGCGAGTCGTAGCAGGCGTCCATGTTGTCGGTCAGCGACAAAGTCTCGATGGCGCCCTTTAAGAAAATGTCGATGTAGTCCACGGTGAGACTGAATTTTGGCAAAAAGCGCGGACGTAGCACGACGCCAAACGTCTTGGAGAAAGCCGTCTCACTCACCAGGTTGGAATTGCCACCCGTAAATCCTTGTGCCGTCGCATTGACCACTGTCGAATTGAAGGTCGACGGATTGATGCCCGCAGCAATGCAGTTCGCTAGACGAGTCGCAGGCGCCGTTCCCTGATTGACAAAATTATGGTCGCACGGATCTTGGGCGAACGAGCCGATCTGCGCGGTGGGAAGGAACAGCTCGGTGATCGACGGTGCACGAATGGACTTGGTCTTGTTGCCACGGAATGTGATGTCCTCGATCGGAGAAAACCGCACGCCGTAGGTATAGGTTGTGGCACTCCCGGCAACCGAGTTATCGACGCGTCGGGCTGCCGCGTCGATTTCCAGCTTGTGCAGTCCCGGAATCTCCTGCATCGGTCCGAATACCGGTAGCAGGGTCTCGAGCGAAACCTCGTTGGTACGATAGGAGCCCGCGACAGCGGTTTGGGAATTCTGACCCAAATTCAATGTATAGAATGCGTCGGGCGAGAAATCCGCCGACTCGCGCCGGTTTTCGAAACCGATCGAGCCTTTCCACTCGCCGCCCGGCAACTGCAGTATGTCGCCCGACAGGTTGGCGTTAAGATCACGTTGAGTGTTATACGAAGTCGCCGTCGCCAAGTGCGTGATGTATTCTTTTGCGATCTGACTCGGCGAGCCGTTGCCGAAAATGTTCAACGGTGCGCAAGTGGGATTCTCCGTTGCAATCGGCGCATTCACCGGGTTGCCGGCGCAAACAATTTGACCCGCGGCGTTAGTGGTCGCATTGAGGGCATTGGCTAAGTTCTGGTAGACGACCTGCGGATTGAAACTCGTGTTGCTCGAGGTACCGTAGTTTGCCGATACATCCCAGTTATAATTCCTGTTGAATACCGTGAAGTCGCCATTGACGCCGACCACGCCACGCGCGACGACCTGAGTGGCGGTGGCTGCGCCGTTCTCCAGATCTACGCTGCCGCGAGAGAGGTAGAACTGGCTGGTGTTCCAGGCGGGGTAGGCCACCGGTTGTCCCGGTCCGACCGCTATGCCCGGATACATCGGCGCTCCCAGCGGCATGGCCGCGGCATAGTTGTTGAGCGCGTTCTGAATCAGCGCCCGGTCGCCAGGAGAAATGAACGGGTTGTTGACGTTGATGACGAGGTTGCCGCCCGGCTGACCCGCGATGCTGTTGAACAGCGGTGTTTGATACAAAGGTTGAGCGACCAGGTTGGTCGCGTGAGTCTCGGAAAACCAGCCTTCACCGTACAGATTCATGTGATCGTTGATCTTGAAATTCGGCAGCACATCGACATTGATGCGCTCGGTGGGCGAGAGCAGGTTGGTGGTCTGCGAGAGCCGCTCGCCATCGCCGCCCGATGCGAACACCACGTTGCCGCTGGGCAGACCCACGTTGTAAGGAACCAGTGCGCTGCCTGAGTTGGGGGTACTGGGAAACGCGAGCGTTTGGCCGGCGGGATTGGTTACACCAATGACGCTGCCGGGAAGACCGGCAGCCGGAGAGAGAAACAAATCGTCAACCAACGGAATCCCGCCGAAGTTGATCGGAGTCACGGTGCCGTTTGGTATCAGCACGGTATTGAACGGGCCAGGAGTCGCGGGCGATTCAAATTGTAGATCGCGGGCATAGACCGCACGTTGCGTACCCAGGAGTCCGTCGGTTTTCGTGAATTCCGCGACGCCCGTAACATTGCCGCGGCCATCGGCAAAATTTTGTCCAGCCAGAACGCGTGTTCGATAGTTCCACGCATCTCCTTGACCGGATGCTCCCACTTGGCCGTCGACATCCAGGCCTTCGTAGTTTTTCTTGAGAATGATATTGACCGTGCCCGCGATTGCGTCCGCGCCGTAGACCGGCGCACCGCCCACTGCGATAGTTTCCACGTGGTCGATCAATTTGGTTGGGATGACGTTCAAATCGACCTGACTGCCGGGTCCGCCGATCGAGCTGTTGGAGCCCGAGGTAAAAACACTTGACGTGTTCGAGGACACAAAGCGGCGGCCGTTCACCAGCACCAAAGTGCGCTGCGAACCCAACGAGTACAGATCCACGAAGCTCTGGGCTATCCCGAACGCGGATTGCTGGTTGTTGGAACTGCTCGGCTGCACGCCGAATCCCGGCAATTCGCTCAGCGCCTGGCCCACATCGGTGTAGCCGCGCTGATCGAAGGTCTTTGAGTCAAGGATTGTGGTCGGATCGAGTCGGTCAAGATCGGGGCGCGCGATACGCGAACCGGTCACGACGACTTCCTGTAAAGCCTCGTCAGCCGGAACTGCGGCCTTGGGCGTTTGTTGGGCGTGCGCGCTCATTGCCAGCGCGAGGACAGAAAGTGGCGCGATCCCTTTGCGCAGCACATGAGATCGACACCGATGTATGGTGGTCATTTGGCATTCATCCCCTGCAGCGTTATATATTTATCGAGGTCGATATATGAGATATCTCGTAGCCGACCGCAAATAAGTAACAAATCTGTCTAGAACTGTAAAGAATCCTAAGCAAAAAAATTACGCGGCTGTCCGCACCGAGAACTTCCGCCGCCGTAAGGCGCACGCAATTTCAGAAGCACTGAGGGAAAACTCATGAATCGTAGAGGTTTTATTACAACAGCCGGCGCCTTGTCGGTCGCCGCTGCCCTGGGCGATCTGCGAGCGGCACCCGCCGCGTATGATCCGACCGAGCAGTCCATTGCTGCTCTACAGCGCTCCCTCGCAGCGGGCGCCGTGACCTCGGAAGCCCTGACGGCGGCGTACTTGAAGCGCATCGCCCGCTTCGATCATCACGGCCCGGAGTACCGGTCGGTGCTGGCACTCAATCCCAATGCGCTCAAGGACGCGCGAGCGCTTGATTCGGAACGCAAATCTGGGAAATTGCGCGGCCCTCTGCATGGCATTCCGATTATCGTCAAAGACAATATCGAGACGCGTGATCCGATGGCGACCACGGCCGGCTCTTTCGCCCTGGCCAAGTCTTTTCGTACCGCCGATGCGCCATTGGCGGCGCGCTTGCGTGCCGCGGGCGCAATCATCCTGGGCAAGGCCAACTTGAGCGAGTGGGCGAATTTTCGCTCGACCCGGTCCTGCAGCGGCTGGAGCGGCGTGGGAGGTCAGGTCCGCAATGCCTACGATCCCGCCCGAAATCCATCCGGGTCGAGCGCCGGCTCCGGCGTAGCCTCGGCGGCGAGTTTCTGCGCGGCAGCCATCGGCACCGAGACCAACGGTTCCATTCTCTCGCCTTCGTCGATCAACGGTCTTGTAGGACTCAAGCCCACGGTCGGCGTCGTCAGCGGCAAGGGCGTGGTGCCCATTTCGCCGCGGCAGGACACGGCGGGTCCCATGTGTAGGACTGTGGGTGATGCCGCGATTCTCGCTTCAGTGATCGCCGAGCGGCCCCTGGGCTTCGGCGCGCACGGCACCGACATTGAGGCGTTTCGACTGCGTGGTGTGCGCATCGGAGTCATGCCCGTGCCTCAGGGCGCGCATCCTGACACGACGCGGCTGTTCGCCGAAGCGCGAGCCGTGCTCGAGCAAGAAGGTGCCTCGACCATCGACCTAAAGCCTGCAAAAGCCTTCGACGAGATCGGCGAGTCGCAACTCGACGGGTTGCTGTTTGAGTTCAAGGACGCCATCAACGCCTATCTGGCGACGCTCGATCCCTCGCAGGTTGATTGCAAAACGCTCGCCGATCTCATCGCCTTCAATCAAGCTCATGCGGATGAGGAACTCATCGTCTTTGGCCAGGAGATCTTCGAAATGGCCGAGGCGAAGGGACCCTTGAGCGACCCGGCCTATCAGAAGGCTCTGGCCACCTTGAAGCGCACAGCAGACGTGGAAGGCCTTGCAACCCTGCTTGGCCAGCAAGGAGTGGAAGTGCTCGTGGGTCCAAGCAACGGACCCGCTGATCTCATCGACCCAGTCTGGGGCGATCGGCGCGGCGGTGGCTCATCGCAAATCGCCAGTGCCGCGGCGATTGCCGGGTATCCCAGTCTCACGGTGCCGGCGGGGTTGGTGAACGGACTGCCGGTGGGCATCACGCTGGTGACCAGCCGCAATCAGGACGGACTGCTGCTGCAGGTGGCGCGCGCCTATGAGCGGGCGGCCAATGCGCGCGTCGCACCGCATCTTATGATCTGATCCATACCATGAAAATCTTGCGCCAATGGCCGGCCATACTGACGGCGATGACATTCGCCTGCTGCGCGGCCTTCGCCGCGGGCTCACCGGCGGCGCGTTTGTCGTGCATGAAAAACCCACCGAGCTGTTTCCCGGCGTGTGGCTGACGGGCCCTGTTTCGCGGGCGAATGACGAAAAGAATTGGACACCGGGACTTTCGCTCGACACTCCGCAGGGTCGCCGCGGAAGCTGACCTCGAACAATAAGCTGGTATTCGTGGCGAGCGGATTAGGCTCACAACTGGCTGCCTACCCTTATCGCTTATCCGGTTAGCGCAGACCGGCGACTCAACGGCGCAAGTAAGCGTCCGTTCCGTCGAGCCAATCCTGCCGCGGAGGGTTGAAGACATCCACGTCGAGCGTCTCCTCCAGCGCGACGGCGCGGTGTTCGAGATTGGACGGGATCACCAGCACCTCGCCGGCTCGCACCGTCACTTCGCGGTCACCCTTGGGTCCGAGCCAAAAATGCAGGGCGCCCTCGAGGATGTAAGTGATCTGCTCGTTTTCGTGCGAATGCGTCGGCACCTCATCGCCCTTCTTAAGACGCACGTGCGCAATCATCATGCGCTCTCCCGTGATCAGTTGTCGGGTGATGCCGCCCTTCATGGGTTCCGGATGTATTTCCGCCCAACGATAGTGCTGGGCAGCCGCTGTGGCGGTGTCCGTTTTTGATTCGTTCATTTCGCTGCTCTGTTTGCTTCCAATTGAAAGTTCATCAATAGCATGATTATTGCCTCGCGGGCACCCGATGCAACTTAGCCGACGGCTTCGATTTCCACGAGCAAATCGTCGCGGCAAACGTCGGCTTGCAAGTACACGATTGAAGCCGCGGGATTCAGCAGCTCGGATAGGGTGGTCTCGATTGCAGGGAGGTCTGAAGGATTTCGCACGTATACCTTGAGCTTCAGGCCATTCAACGAGTAGTGACTCGGGCCGACGATGCGATTGGCTTCCTCCAGCAAGGCGCCGATATTGACCATGGTTTCACGTGTCTGCGCCACGACATCGCCGCGATGAATGGTTTCGTGGCCGACAATGCTGGCGGTTCCTGAAACGAATAATCTACTACGGCCGGACTCGCCCCATACGCAGGCGCGCGAAAATATCGGACTGTGTCGGCCGAATTTCAGCGGGTAGTGATAGGCGCTGGTCTGGCGCGGATTTTCGATCATCTTGGCCGGCCGCCGTGCCGCCAAGAAATAAATGGACAGCGGGCTGCCGGCCGGCGAGCCCAGCGCGCAGGCAGCGGGCACCGTCCCCATGGTCGCCCGCCCCGATTTTCGGAATGCCATTTGCCGCGCCGAATTGAAATGCCGATAACGTTCATCGCCGCCGGCCTGCGCGTTGATTTCCGGAAGATAGTTCCAGATGCGGATCAAGTGCCGATGTTCGGTTTCGTCGAGGACATCGAAGATCTCCTGATATGCGATCTCCGTGGCGCGCTGCAATGCCCCCGCCTCGCCTTGTGCTTCGATGTCGCGTTCCGCAATGTTGAGCGAGCCGAACAGCAAGTCGTCCGAAAAGCGATAGCTCACGCGCGCATGTGCCGAACCGCTGGACAACGGCACAGCCGGTCCGGCCACTCGCCACACTTCGCAAAGATCGTCCGCGCACAGCGAGCGAGTCATGCTGGCGGTCATCGGGACGCGGGCGCAATCGATGTTCGGGGTTTTCTCGAACCCGACGACGCCGAGAACGCCTTGCCACCAGGATGAGGATTGGGATGCGACTTCGTGCGAAGACAAATATTCGAGTTGCAGACTACACGTGCCGGCCGCGATGGAAGACGCCGTGGTGTTCATTATAAGAGGCAGTCTATCCTGCCTCTTGAGACGACGGTAGCCGCCGGGCTCTGATGCCTAAAATGCGATATAGGGTCCCGTTCCGGCCGTAGTCATGGCACCTTGCACAGCAACCGCAACGCGCCTGCCGTAGAAGAATGGCAGACCATAGTCGAAGGTCCCCGCATTCCCAGCCGGAAGGGTGCCGGCAAGCTGCGGATAGGCATCGAAATTACTGTTCAGCATCGTCTCGGTATTGCCCACGCCGAATGTCAGGTTATTCGTCATGGTGCCATTCATGCCCTGGATGGTGATCGGCAGGATGAGCGTGCTCGCAGGGCAATAGAAATTCACGATTTGAGAAGTCGGGTCGCTGGGCGGTGCCGTGCACAGGGAGATGCTGGCATCGGCGAAGTAAATGCCGTTTGAGCCGCTATCGATGAAGCTGCTCGCCAAGGTCTGACCGTTGAAGTTCACGATCAATTCCGCATTGTCATCCAGGGTCAATACCGTTTCGGTGCCGGATGCATTGTCCGTTTGCGTGTCGATGCCGAAGATAAGCGAACCCATGACATTGGATGCGCCGCCTGCCGCGACGCTGGGCAACACAACAATCGCGCCATTGTTATCTGCCGCGAAATGCGTGACGGGGTTCGGGACCTGCTGATTGGCCGGCACGGTCGTGTCGGTGCAACTCGTGGCGCAGGCGTAATACAGACCGTGAGTCGCTGTATCGCAATCTCCGCAATCCAACTCGAAAGGTCCGATTCCCAGAATGCCGTTGGCGCCGAAGGTCGATACCGTGTCCTCTTCAGTGCCGCCGGTGCCGGAACAACCGGCTGGAATATTGGCGAGCCGGGAATCGCCGATCACCTGCACAGGCAGAGAATGCGCCGTCTCGCCCGCGATTTGAAAGTCCGCCGTGACGATGGGTCCCCAGCTGAAGCCATCGACGAACTGCGTGCACTCCGCCAGTGAATTGCCGTTCGCCAATGTCTCAATCGGCAGCGTCAGGGTCAAAACCGGCGCCAAGATGCGCAGGCCGTAAGATCCGGTGTCCACCTGAATGTGATCGATCGTCTGGCAGCTGGTGGTGCTCCCGGGCACGCAGATCGTCACGGACGTGAACAGCGTGTTGACGCTCGAATTGTTTGGGGGAGGTCCCGCATCGACGATCACGCTGGCTGTGTTGTTGGTCGGTGGCGGCGGGGGCGGTGGTCCGCCGCCACCGTTCGAGGCCGAACCGCCTCCTCCACCGCAGGCAAATGCAGACAGACACAGAACGGCACTCAGCCCCAACCTAAACGCGCGCATCGAAACCATCAGTGTAAGTCTCCGATATTGACGCCGCTGGGGACGGCGCTCAGCAGGTAAGCCCTTCCGGAAAGGGCACGCATGTGGCCGCCGCTCTGCACTACCAGATCGCCTTGCTGAATCTGCAGGTGACGGCGATCCGAGAGTTTGGTGCGCGGCGCCGAAGCGAAAGCGTCGAAATATTGGCCGAGGGTTTGACGTAAATCGGGCCGCGTCGGCCCCTGCCATGCCACGGCAAACACGTTACCGTTCGGGGCGACGAACTCGCGCATCACGGTGCCCGACGGCAATTGAATTTCGTGGACTCGATAGCCGGTGCGATCCTCAGAGGATTTGATCGCAGCGTGTGTTCGCGCAGCGTCGCTCTGCACCGTGATCTCAGGCTGGCCCAAAGTTGCAGACGCGACGTGCGGCAGCAGGGCAGCGATGAGCACTGCCACGCCGAGCGCAGCGCCTTTGAAATCACTCGATTGAAAGATAGGCATGATTATCCTTTGCAGATATTGGAGCGCCGCTGCGTCAATTGGTTCATGAGAGTTGCTTTTGCGTCGGACTTCAGCGACATCACTCCTTCACCGGAGGCTTGGCTCGGGCTTGTCCCTGAAATGCCAGCATCCATCCGGGGTACTCCACCGGCAGTGCGCTTGTCTCGTCCAGCTGCTTAATCTCCGCATCGTCAAGTCGGACCCGCGTCGAGTCGATATTGTCCCGCAATTGATCCATGGATTTTGCGCCGATGATCACAGTTGTTACGAAAGATTTGGCTAACAGCCATCCCAAAGCGATCTGCGCAACCGAAATCTTGCGCGCAAGCGCCATTGGACGCATGGCATCGACGCACCTGAAAGCCCGCGGCTTGTCCACCACCGGAAAATCGAACGTTGCACGCCGCGCACCCGCCGGGCCCTTGTCCTCGGCGCTGCTGAACTTGCCGCTCAGCAAGCCGCCCGCCAAGGGGCTCCACACCATCAATCCCAATTTCTGATCTTGGATCAGGGGGACGAGTTCGCGCTCGAGATCGCGGCCCGCGACGGTGTAGTACGCCTGAACGCTGACGAACTTGGCCAAATTCAAGCGTTCCGACACGCTCAGGGACTTCATGACCTGCCAAGCCGTCATGTTGCACAGACCGATGTACCGCACCCTTCCTGATCGAACCAGATCGTTCAACGCGGACAGGGATTCCTCGAAGGGCGTCAGGGGGTCGAAACCATGAAGTTGGTACAAATCGATGTAGTCGAGCTGCAGGCGCTTGAGGCTGGCATCCACTTGATTGAATAGATGATGGCGCGACTGCCCGCGGCCGTTGGGCGAGTCGTCCATGCTGCCCGTGGCCTTCGTTGCCACAATCAGTTGATCGCGTTGCAAGCCCAGCATTTTAAGGGATTCGCCGAGCAACAATTCCGATTTGCCGGTGGAATATACATTGGCCGTGTCGATAAAATTGATACCTGCATCAACGGCGAACCTCACCTGTTGGTTGACCGCATCCTGCTGCAAGTTGCCGATGGTTTCCCAAATTCCCGCGTTGCCGCCGTAAGTCATGGTGCCGAGACAGAGTTCCGAAACGTACAATCCGGTTTGCCCCAGTAAACGATAACGCATAGTTGTTCACTCCGATGATCCAAATGGCTCCAACCTCGCGCGCCAAGCTTACAATGAATCGCCGCGGGGCCGTTTCAAAGCGCGCCGGCCGGTCCAAGGTGCGGCGCAATGAAACTGACAAAAACACGGATGCCAAGTCCGTGCTCGATGCCGGTTGGGGAATACTCAAGGCGCAATTGCACTTTAAGGGCCAGCAGGCCGGCAGGAGCGTTATCATCGTCAGTGAGAGAGACTCAACGCGAACATGCAGCAACTGCAAGGTGCTCACGGGCCCTACAGGTTTTGCTCGTTGTAAGGATTTGGGTGTGCAGTGCGCTTGACCTACAGTCAATGCGAGGCAGAAATCAGCGCGCTGAAAGCGTCGGCGTGAGCACCTGACACTTCTTCACGCGAATTTCGCCAAATTGAGGGCATGATTTCGCACCGTGGTTGTCGCAGTAGGAAGTTGTAAGATTTTCCGGAGATCAACGTGAACGTTTTGCCAATTGTCGCACTAAGCGCCGCAGCGCTCGTATTGTCGGGTTGTCCCATTAACGGCGGCGGCACATACACCGTCGGCGGGACGGTGACCGGATTGAGCGGATCCGGTCTTACCTTGTTGCTCAACGGCGGCGACTCCTTGAGCTTCAGCGGCAGCGGCACCTTCGTCTTCGGCACCAAGCTCGACAATAGCGCCGCGTATTCGGTGACGGTCATGACGCAGCCGTCCAATCCGACGCAGACCTGCACGGTACGCAACGGTTCGGGCGCGATCAACAAAACCAGCATCGGCAACGTCATCGTCGCCTGCACGCAAACCGGGCGATTTGCCTACGTCGCGAATCGGCAATCGAACTCGATCTCCGGGTTTGCCATCGATCCGACCAGCGGCGAACTCGCTACTTTAAGCGGATCGCCCTTCGCCTCGAACGGCACGACGCCAACCGCGCTCACCGTCGATCCCGACGGCCAATTCCTCTATGTGGCGAACAACGGCTCCAATACCGTTTCGGCGTATTCGATCGGCGCCACAGGCCAGCTGACCGCCGTCGGCTTGCCGACTGCAACGGGAACCGGCCCAGGCGCAGTGACCATCGATCCCACGGATCATTTTCTGTATGTCGCAAACCTGACTGCCAACACTGTGTCGGCTTTCTCGATCAGTGCGGGCGCCTTGACGCCGGTCGTCGACTCTCCCTTCAGCGTGGGGGCAGAGCCGGCATCTCTCGCCATCGATCCCAACGGCAACTTTCTCTATGTGACGAATTTCAACGGCAACTCGGTCTCCGTATTCCTGATCGACCCGGCGAGCGGCATATTGAGCACCGTCTCCGGCTCGCCGTTCGGTACGGGAGCGGGACCTGTGTCGATCGCCATCGATCCCACGGACGCGTTTGCCTTTGTTGCGAATAATTCGGACAAAACGATCGCTTCGTACGCGCTCAATGCGACGACGGGCGCCCTTACACCCTCCGGCTCGCCCCTCCCGGCCGGAACCAATCCGGAAGCATTGGCGGTCGACCCGACGGGGAGCTACATTTTCGCGGCCAATGCGCAAAGCCCGAATCAAGTCGCGACCTTCACCATTACGCCGGCCAACGGCGCACTGACGGTTGCATCGAACACGGCCGCGGGGTCTTTGCCGATCGCCGCGGCAATCGACCCGTCGGGGCAATTTCTCTATGCGGTGAATTTCAATTCCAACGACGTATCCGCCTACACATTGAGCGCTACCGGCACGCTCACGCCGGTTGCCGGCTCGCCCTTTGCAGTGGGCACCCAGCCGCATGCGATTGCGATCGACTAGTCCTGGTCTTCGGTTCCGGGTATGTTCGAGGGATGAGCATTCATGACGTGACGCCCGGCAAGCATGTGCCGCGGGAATTCAATGTGATCATCGAGATCCCGCAAGCTTCTGATCCCATCAAGTATGAGGTCGACAAGGCGTCCGGCGCCCTGTTCGTCGACCGCTTCATGATGACGGCCATGCACTATCCGGCGAATTATGGCTACGTGCCGATGACGATCGCCGACGATGAAGATCCCGTCGATGTGTTGGTTCATACACCGTTTCCGTTGCTGCCGAGCGTGGTGGTGCGCTGTCGCGCCCTGGGCGTGTTGCGCATGGACGATGAATCGGGAGGCGATGCCAAAGTTCTGGCGGTGCCGACCGATGATATCTGTCCGCTGTTCACGCATTGGAGAACTATCGAGGACGTCCCAGAGATCCGCTTGAAACAGATCCAACATTTCTTCGAGCACTACAAGGATCTAGAAGCAGGTAAGTGGGTCAAGGTGTTGGGCTGGTCCGGGGTCGAGCTGGCCCACGCCGAAATTCTGGACGGCATCAAGCGTTATCAGGCGGAACAACAAGCGCGGACATAAGCCATGGCGATGGGGAAAAGTCGCGGACTCATCATCGCCGGAATCGGCACGGCGCTCATTCTGTGCGCGACGCTGGCCGCCTACCGCACGCCCACGCCGCTCGGGATCGATGCTGCGCCGACCGTGTTCTCCGCCGCGCGCGCACGAGAGATCCTCAAAGAGCTCGTCGGCGATGGCGTGCCGCATCCGATGGGCAGCTCCGCCGATGCCAAAGTGCGCGATTTAGTCGTGAAGCGATTGACCGCGCTCGGCTATACCACCGAGCTGCAGACCGGACTCGCCTGCGGTTTCGGCGCTTGCGGCACGCCGACCAACATTGTCGCGACGCGCGGAGAGCTAACCGGTAACGACGCCGTGATGCTGGCGGCGCACTACGATTCCGTGCCGGCGGGCCCCGGCGCCTCGGACGACGGCGTCGGCGTGGCGAATCTGCTCGAGATCGCGCGGGTTCTCTCGGTGATGCCTGCGCCGCCCAAGCATCCGATCGTGCTGTTGGTGACCGACGGCGAGGAAAGTGGCTTGCTCGGCGCCTCGCTCTTCACGCGCGATCACCCGTCGGCGAAGCACATTTGGGCCGCGGTCAACATGGACACCCGCGGTGTTTCCGGACCCAGCCTCATGTTTGAGACCGGAACGGCCAACGCGTGGCTCATGCGCCTGTATGGCCAGTCGACCCTGGAACCCATCACCAACTCCTTGTGCTATGTGATCTACAAATCGCTGCCCAACAACACCGATTTCACTATTTTCAAAGCAGCGTCGTACCAGGGCTTCAACTTAGCGTTCATCGGCGACGTTGCCTACTATCACACGCCTCTCGACAGCTTCGAGAATTCCTCTCCCACCACCATGCAGCACCAGGGTGCGAATGCACTGAGCTCCTTGCTCGCACTCGCCAACGCCTCTGACTTCAGTCCACCTGCCGCGGACTCCTTATTTTTCGACGTACTTGCACGCGCCGTCGTCGTCTGGCCCGTCGACTTCGTACTACCGGCCGCAGTGGTTGCGCTCGTGCTCCTCGCCGCGGCCACGGTCCTATTGATTCGTCGAGGACAATTGAGCAACAGCCAAGCCGTATACGGTTTTGTCGGTGCGCTCGCCAATGTCTTGTTGAGCGGTGCGATTGGAGCAGTCCTGCTCGCGTTGTTGCGGTTCTTGGGAAGACTGCCGCCCATGCAGGGGCTTTCCTGGATCGCTCACCCCCTGGCAATGCACGTTGGCTTCGCCGCTCTGGCGTTGCTGACGACGACCGCTATCGCGGCGTGGTTGGCTCGCCGTGCGGGTTTTTGGGGCTTTTGGTTCGGCGCCAGCATGCTGGTCGCATTGTTGTCGTTGGCCATCGCCATCGTCATTCCGGCCGCCGGTTATGCCGCTCTGCTGGCGGCGCTGGCAGCGGCGCTCGGGTTTGCTCCCAGCGCGTGGGCTCTCATCAAGGAACGGCAGCCATCGCAAGGAGCGGCGGACTTCGCCGCGCTCTTTCCCGGCCTCATCTGCTTGAGTTTGCTGCTGCCGCTGCTGCTGCTGCTGTACCCGGCGCTCGGAGCGCCCGCCTGGCCGATCGGTACGATTGCGCTGTGCGTGACGGGCGGCTTTTTGCTGCCGTTGTTGGTCAACGCAACGCGGCCGGCGCGGCAGCGGCTGACCGTGATTGCCGCCGCCACCACCTTTGGTGCGATTTGCATCACTGTACTGCTGCCGACCTACTCTGAAAGCTGGCCGCAGCGCGTGAACGTGGAATACTGGGTCGATGCCGACAGCGGCCACGCCCATTGGTATACGCAAAGCGCATCGCTGCGCCTGCCGCGTGCCATGGACGAGACATTAAAGTTCGATCCGGTGCCGCGCGAGCGCTTTCAAGGGTTACCGCTCAAGGGGTTTTTCGCGAAGGCGCCCGCCTTGAAATTGGCCCTACCCGAGCTGACGCAAATTGCCCCGAACTCCGGCGACTCCACGGCTGGCCGTATGGAGCTGCTGGTGCGCTCGGCCCGCGGCGCACCGAAAGCCCTGGTGATTTTCCCGGCAAGCGCGAAAATTCACGAAATTGAGGTTGCGACTCCGTCGGGGCCGCTGCGCGCGAAGCTGCAGACGCTGAACAATGGCAGCACGGTGTTTCAAGCGCCGGGCCTTGCGGAGGGGGGATTGCGGTTTTGGGTTGCTGCTCCCGCGGCGCCGATGACGGTGCAATTAGCGGATGAGAGCTACGGGCTACCGGACGACCTGCCGGAAGGCAAAAAGCTGCAGCAGGCGCGGCCGAAGAACGCGACCAGCTCGCAGGATGGCGACGTCACGATGGTGCAGCGCACCGTGCACGTGGATCCTGCGGCTGGCCGCTAAAACAACATTGCGCTTAACCTGATGATTTGGAACTGGCTGCAGCATGCAGTTCCGCGAGCCGCTGATTGCCAATTTTTGCAATCGCACCGGCAATCGCCTGTTCCCGGCACTCCTGCACGAATCTGCTGTTCACCAGCGAATAGGTGTTGGGGCAGACTTTTTCCGCAGCCCTGGAAAGCTTGGAATACAAGGCGCGCGCTCCGGCGTCGGTCGATAAGATCGTGGCGTCATAGCGAACTACTTGCCGCGGCGCGCTGACCGGTGAAGCGAACGCGGCACCGGCACCCAGGGCGGCGATGCCGAACAAAGCTACCAGCGGGATTTTGAGCATAAATCGAGTCATGACATCTCTCCTTCGGTGGAATCACTGGACACCCCCATAAGACGCCGCGAGAGGGCAATTGGTATGCGCCCGAACATCGAGTTCGTCCCGAATCGCGACGGTTTCGTCCCGAGCAACCCGGCCGGCACCGCAAAAACCGGTGAGTTGCGGTAGTCTTGAGCGATGATCGGGACGGCTTCGGCTCAATCTTCGCAGCGCTTTGCCGGAGGGCTGAGCCAGATCCAGTTCCTTGGGATCGTTTGCCTGTTCTGGGTGTATGTGACCGTATCGAATCTCTTGTACGGCTACAGCATGAGCGCCGGCATCGCACGCGTGACCAAAGTGACGGTGTTTGCGGCCTGGGACACCCGTCTGGTGCAGCACCTCCTGTTGCTGCCCATGCTCCTGGTTTCCTTTTGGGCTTCGCTCAAGGTTCAGTGGCGTCCCATTCTGATCGCCCTGCCGTTGCAGGTGATACTGGGCGCCGTGTTCTCTGCGATGGCCTGGCCGGTGATGATTCTCTCTCAAGTCATCCTAGCCACCGACAAGCTGCATGCCACTCCCCTCTCGCATGTGATCAGCGCGTGGAGCGATCCGTTCTGGGCGACGCTCTGGCTCGCCAGCTTCGTAAGTTTTCTGCCCTCGTATGGTTTCGGGCTGGCCTTGGTCACCGGTTTGGCACTGTACACGCGCTTTCGCGATTCTGAATTGCGGCTCGCTGCACTGGAGCGCGAGTGGAGCGCCGCACGCTTGGCGGCCCTGCGCATGCAGCTCTCGCCGCATACATTGTTCAATCTGCTGCACACCATCCGCGGACACATCGAATGGGATCCGAAGGCTGCGCAGTCCATGGTGGTCCAGCTCGCCGATTTGTTGCGCCGCTTGCTCAACGCCGGTGAGCGCGATTTTTCGCGGCTGGCCGACGAGCTGCAATTTGCGAAGCTCTACTTGGAACTGCAGCAGCGGCGCTTCACCGATCGCCTCAAAGTCGAGCTGCCGAATCCGGCGGAGATACCCGCGGTTTGGGTACCGAGCCTGATCCTGCAGCCCTTGATCGAGAATGCCGTGGTGCACGGCATGGCGGGCCATCAAGGTACGGTGATCGTGAGCGTCACGGCGCGCCTCGTCAACGAAACGGTTTTGATGCGGGTCACCAACTCGATGGCGCCGGATCGAGCCGCGGGCGCTGACGGCATCGGTCTTAAAAACGTACGCGAGCGCATGGCGGTACAATTCGAGGGCCATGCCGCGCTCATGGCGGGCGCTCACGGCAATCAATGGATCAGCGAAATTTCCATGCCGGCGATTCGCGAGTCGCCGCCGATCACGCGGGATGCGGGGGCCGGCAATAAATTACATACCACCACATTGCTCGGCACATGATGATGATGGACGTCATCATCGTGGACGACGAGCTTGCCGGTCGGCGCACCTTGCGCGAATTCTGCGAAGCCGAACGCGACCTGCGCGTGGTGGGCGAGTTCGGCGACGGCACAGCCGCGCTTGCGGCCGTTCGATTGCAGAAACCGCAGCTGTTGTTTCTGGACATTCAGATGGACCCACTGAATGGCATCGACCTGGCTCGGGCCCTGGAGCCATCGGACCTCCCGTCCCTGGTCTTCGTGACGGCCTACGATACCTATGCGCTCGAGGCATTCGAGGTGTGCGCGGTGGATTATTTGCTGAAGCCCTTCGACCAGGAGCGCTTTCGCAAGACTCTCGCGCGAGTCAGGCCGCGCCATTTGAACACGGGCGCCGACGAACGCCAGACCTTGCTGGCGGGACTGCTCGCGCAACTCGAGCGCGGCGCACGCGGCCCCGGCGAGGAAAAGCCACGCCTGCTGGCTGAGTTGGGCGGCCATCTACACGTGCTCGACGTCACACAGGTCGAAATGATCGAGGCAGACCGCAACTACGTCGTCATTCGGGTCGGCAAGGAAAACTTCCATGCGCGCAGCACGCTGCAGCAGGCGGAAGTGGCACTGCGCTCTCAACCGATGCTGCGCATCAGCCGCTCCTGCCTGGTGAATCTGAATTACGTAAGGGAAGTGAACCGCACGCTGCGCGGCGATTTCATTTTGGTGCTGGCGGGCGGTGCCACCGTCACCAGCAGCGAGGGATTTCGCGCCAAGGTGAAGGAATACTTGAGCACGTTGCGGATTTCGTCGGAATCAATCCGTTAGAGGATCTCGTCCGGCGCGAAGGGCGAGAGGATTGTCAGCCACACGCGCTCGGTTCGGCTGGTCGCGGGATCCGTGTGCCAAATTTTCTGCGTGCCGCCATCGCCGCTCACCCATTCGACGTGGTCGTGCTGATCCAATTGCAGGTTGTAGCTGCCATCGGTACTGATGTCATCCAATAAGCTGGTGACTTCGCGCGCGATCTCCGTGCTGTTGATCACGAGTCCCAACTCGCTGTTGATCTTCGCCGAGCGCTCGTCCATGTTCAAAGAACCTATAAAGACGATTTTTTGATCGATCACCAGCGCTTTGGCATGCAGGCTGGCATTGGAGCTGCGGAAAGGATGGAAGCGGGAATGCTTTTGCCCCAGTTTCGGGCGCATCTCACGCAGATCGACGCCGAGCTTCAGCAGCGGCACGCGGTAGCGCGCATAACCGATATCCACGAGCGGAGAATCGGTGGAGGCCAGGGAATTGGTGAGGATTCGCACCTTGACGCCCTTTTCCACCAGCTTGGCGATGAGCGCTACGCCTTGTTTGCCGGGGATGAAATAGGGCGAAATGATGCTCAGGTCCTGCTTGGCCGTGCCCATCAGCGCCGTAATATCGTTGGCGATCGTGAGCTCCTCATCGGGAGAGGTTTCGCTGGCGATTTTGGCCGGCCGATCCGCGAGCACCGTCGCCGGCGCCCAAATGAGCTCCAGCTTCTTCGCGGTGACTTCCTGCTCGAGCCACCTATCGTTGTCGGAGAGTTGCGCTTCGACGGGGGGCGCGGATGTGGCTTCGGCATCCACTGACGAGGCCACGGAGGCAATCGGAATGGCGTACTTGCTGTTCCAGAATTGGTCGAACGATGCGGACAGTTGCGGCACGATGGCGCCGGCCGCCACCACGTCCAAATCCACAAAATTGCTGCGTGGATCGAGAGTGAAATATTGATCCCCGATATTGCGTCCGCCAGTGATGGCAAGCGCATCGTCGGCGACAAACAGCTTGTTATGCATCCGGTGATTGATGCGCCGGATGTCGGTGGCGGACGCCAGGAAGCGGGTCCAAGTCCAAAATCTTCCGGCGGTAAATGGGTTGAAAACGCGAACCTCGACATTGGCATGCGAACTTAAGTGCATGAAGCGCCGATCCTCGCCCGCCGTGTTCAGATCATCAACGAGCACACGCACCCGCACGCCGCGGTCCGCGGCGAGTCGCACGTGATGCAGCAGAGTCCGGGTAGAGTCGTCCTCATGAATGATGTAGTACTGGATGTCCAGCGTACGTTCGGCATGATCGGCCAAGGTAATTAGGCTGGCCAACGCCTCCTCTCCTGAGGACAGCAAGCGGATGCCGGACAGATTTTTGCCGATCTCGTCGCTGGCGACGATTTGGCCGAGCGTGGTGGTTTCCGGGTGCTGGAACGCCGTCGACGGGGTTTTGTGCACATGCCGCGGCAAACCGGCGCAGCCGCCCAGCAGGACTACAGCGGTGAACAGAGGGATGAGGGCAATGCGCATCCGACCATGATATCAGGCAGACTTCGCAGCCATGCAGACGCCAAGACGCATTCGCAGTTTCGTTTTAAGAGCCGGTCGCACGACGCCGGCGCAGGAACGCGCGCTCGGCGAGCTCTGGCCCGCCTACGGCATCGATTTAACAGAAGGGCCGCTGGATCTCGCGCAGGTTTTCGGACGTACCGCACCGCGCTGCCTGGAAATTGGCTTCGGGGCCGGAGAAGTCATCGGGGCCCTGGCGCAGAACAATCCCCACATCGATTACCTGGGAGTCGAGGTGCACCGATCAGGAGTCGGCAGGCTGCTGCTGCACGCGCAGCAGTGTTCCTTTGAGAATCTGCGCGTCATCTGCAGCGACGCCGTCGATGTACTGCACGATCACATCGCGGATGCCGCGTTCGATGAAATATTGGTGTTCTTCCCCGACCCCTGGCACAAAAAGCGCCATCACAAGCGGCGCCTGATCGAGCCGTCCTTCGTCTCGCTGGCGGCGGCAAAGCTGCGCAGCGGCGGGATCTTGCGGCTGGCAACGGACTGGCAGGCGTACGCCGAGCAAATGCTCACCGTGTGCAACGCCAATACGGCACTCGAGTCATTGAGCCCCGATAGGACATATGTACCTCGGCCAGAGTTTCGGCCGGCGACGCGTTTCGAGCGGCGCGGAGAACGCCTGGGTCACGGCGTGTGGGATTTGGCTTATGCGAAACGCGTTCACGAGATTGATGGGTGCGCGGGTCTATAGTCGACCCCGCTTCGTACGCGATTCATCAGGGAGCAAGAACATGAAATTCAAAGCGCTGTCCGCGATCGCGGCCTGCTCGGCCTTGTTTTACGGCTCCTCAGCTGTGGCCGGGCGCCGGCGAAGTAAGCTCAGGAAAGAAATGCGCCGCGAATGCCTTCGACGATGAACTGAACCGCAAGCGCGGCCAAGATGACGCCGGACAGGCGGCTCATGACATTGGCGCCGGTCACTCCGAACACCTTCATCAGGCGCGGCGTCGCCAGCATCAGCACCCAGCACACCAGCATCACGAAGAAGACCACGCCGAGGAATGCGGCGAACTCCAGCGGCCTGCCCCACAATTCGCCGGAGGTCAGCAAAATCGTCGCGAGCGCTCCGGGACCGGCGATGAAGGGAAATGCCAAGGGAAACACTGAAATGTCGTCGCGCGTCTTGGTCTCTTCCTTTTCACTGGTGGTCGATTTGGTGCCCGAGGTACGCGCGAACACCATGTCGAGCGCAATCAAGAAGAGCAAAGTGCCGCCGGCGATGCGAAACGAACTCAATGAAATTCCCATGACATCCAGGAAGCGCGCGCCCACCAACGCAAACAGCACACAGATGGCGAGCGCGATCGTCGCGGATTTGCCGGCCATTTTTTTCTTGTAGCGGGCGCTCGCGCCCTGCGTCAGCCCGGCAAACAAGGGAATCAAAGAAATCGGTTCGACCACGACGAAGAAGACCACGAAGAACTTGATGAGCTGTTCGATCATGTAATGTTGCTGCGCGCAAAAATTACATATTGCGCGATAGGCTCATTGGGAGTTGAATGGCGCAGAGCATAGCAGACGGAGACGCCGATGAATGTTATCAGGCCGATCGTTGGCGAATGGTATCGGGGTGGTACCAACGAGCTCTTTGAAGTAGTAGCCATCGATGATCAAGACCAGACAATCGAGATTCAATACTTCGACGGTACCGTGGCTGAAATGGATTTCGACTCTTGGAACGAACATCTGTGGGATGATTTGATCGAGGCCGCCGACGCGCCGGAAGATTGGTCGGGTGCCATCGATGTCGAATCAGAAGACCTAGGCCGTGAGTTCGAGGACAACGCCAGAACGGCGTGGTCCAACCCTCACGACCGGTCGATGCGCCGCTAGATCAGGCCAGCGTTTCGCGCCCCGATACGACTTTCACCTGCTTTCGTAAAATCACCAGCAGGATCAACCCGGGCAGCGCGCTCAAGCAGGTGATGGTAAAGAAGTGCGCCCACCCGACCACGGGCACTAGAAAGCTCGCGATGTATCCCGTTACGTTTCGCGGCAGAACCGCGATTGCGGATAAAATCGCGTACTGAGTCGCGCTGAAATTGACCGAGCACAGCGACACGATGAATGCGACGAAGGCTGCCTGGCCCATGCCGCCGACCATCGTATCTAAGCAGGTCGCGAGCGCCAGCAGCCAGACTTTTTTCCCTGCAACGGCGAGCCACGCGTACAGCAAATTGGTAAGAGCCTGACCCGTGCCGAAAATCAAGAGCGACCGGTACGTTCCCCAGCGCAGATAAAGCCAGCCGCCGAGCGCCACACCGATCATGGTAGACACGGTCATGTTCACCTTGCCGAAAATGCTCAATTCGTGCAGCGAAAATCCCACGCCCTGGATCATGAAAGTGCTGTACAGGCTCAAGGCAAGCGCATCGCCCACCTTGTATAAAAGAATGAGAATCAAAAATCCCCACATGCCCTTCTGCGCCATTAGCGCGCGCAGTGGTTCCCACACGGCGGCGGCGAGAGTCACCGGGCGCACCCCCGGCACGGCAGGTTCCGGCGCCCAGAGCGTCGCGAGCATGGTGAGCGCCATGAGGCAAGCCACGAATAAGAACGCCAGACGCCAGCCGAGACTGCCGGCTATGTAAACCAGCACCGCCCCCGCCAGCATGGCGGCAGTGCGGTAGCCGAACGCCTGAGTGGCGGCCGCGATTCCCCGCTCGCTTGGCGGAATCGTGTCCACCCGATAGGCGTCGACGACGATGTCCTGCGATGCCGATAGAAAGGCGAGCAACACCGCGATCGCGCCGAGCACCGGTAGCTCTCTTGTGGGGGAGCAGAATCCCATCACGCCGATGCACACCGTGAGCCCGGCCTGATAGATCAATATCCAGCCTCGGCGTCTTCCCAGAAACGGAGGCAGATAACGGTCGAGGAGGGGCGCCCAGAGAAATTTGATGTTGTAGGGCAATGCCGCCAACGAAAAGATACCGATGGTCTTGATGTTTATGCCTTCCGAGGCCAACCACGCTTGCAGCGTGAAATTGGTCAGATTGAAGGGCAGGCCGGAGGCAAAACTCATGAAGAGCACGGCCAACATGCGTTTGTCGCCCAGCGCCTGCAGCAGCGTGGGCTTGGTCGATTCGTTCAAAGGCAGGATGGAGTCGTGACGATGCGCATCTCTCACGATAATATCAGTCCATGACCGCGGCGTACCAAAGTGAATTCATCGAGTTGTGCACGCAGCTCGGTGTACTGCGATTCGGCAGCTTTACGCTCAAATCGGGCCGCGAAAGTCCCTACTTTTTCAATGCAGGTTTATTTAACACCGGCGCTGCCATCGCGGCGGTGGGCCGCGCCTACGCGCAGGCTCTGGCGGCCTCCGATTTGAAGTTCGACATGCTGTTCGGGCCTGCCTACAAAGGCATTCCTCTCGCCACCATCACCGCGGCGGCGCTGGCGGAGCGGCACCAGCGCAGCGTCCCTTTTGCGTTCAATCGCAAGGAAGCCAAGGATCACGGAGAGGGCGGCCGGATCGTCGGCAGCCCCTTGAATGGCCGGGTCCTGATCGTCGACGATGTCATCACCGCCGGCACCGCGATCCGGGAGTCCATTGATATCATCCGCAGCGCCGGCGCCGAACCCGCCGGGGTGCTGCTCGCGCTGGATCGTCAGGAGCGGGCTTCCGGAAGCGATTTTTCGGCGGTGCAGGAAGTGCGCAGCCAGTATCAGATCCCGGTGGTATCGGTGATCAATTTATCCGACCTCATGCAGCATGTTTCCCGTACCGGACAGGCGGGTGAGCTTTCGAGCATGCGGCTGTACCGCGAGCGGTATGGGCTCGCAGAGTGAGGAATTGCCCCTAGAAAACGCCGCCGCCTCCCCTCACAATGGCGGCCGCTTCACTTGAGGATAGGTTCTTGAAGAATGTCGCTTGGATCCTCTGTTTGTGCGCGCTGGCGTCCGGGCTGGCGGTAGGCGCCCCCCCTACCCCTAAAGGTTCCGACGGCCGAGTCCTTTATAAGTGGGTGGACAAGGAAGGCGTGACCCATTACGGCGATCACGTACCGCCGGAATACTCCAGCCAGGAACAACACATCCTCAACTCCCAGGGCTACGAGATTAGGCATCTCGACGCGCAGAAGCCTGCGGATCAAGCGGCCGCTGAGGAGAAAACGAAACTCGACGCGGAGCAGCGCCAGCTGCGAGATAAGAACCTGCTAAGCACCTATGCCTCGGTACAAGAGATCGAACGCTTGCGCGATCAACGCCTCACGCTGGTCGCCGATCAGATCAAGGTGACCAACCAGTTTCTCGAAACCCTCAACGGCCGCATGAAAAAAATGCGTGCCGACAGCGTGCGTTTCCGGCCTTACAGCGCCGATCCCAAGGCGCCGAGCATGCCGGACCAGATGGCGGAGGATTTGGTTCGGCTCACTTCCGATATGCGCACTCAGGAACAGAATCTGAAACAGAAACACAGCGAAGAGTCGTCGATGAGCATTCAATTCGAGAGCGATATCGATCGCTTCAAAGAGCTAAAACACATTCAATGACGTCGAAAACTCGCGTTCTCCTGGGCGTGACCGGCGGTATCGCCGCCTATAAAAGTCCTGACCTGGTACGACGGCTGATCGAACGAGGCGCCGACGTCCAGGTCGTAATGACTTCCTCTGCCCAACGTTTCGTCTCTCCCATGACCTTCCAAGCGGTCTCCGGGCGCCCCACGCGCAGCGACCTGTGGGACAGCGCCGCGGAAGCCGCCATGGGACACATCGAGCTGGCCCGGTGGGCGCAGATCGTATTGATCGCGCCCGCCAGCGCTGATTTTATCGCGCGACTGGCTGCCGGCCGCGCGGATGACCTGCTCTGCACTCTTTGCCTGGCGACCGAGGCGCCGATCATGCTGGCGCCGGCGATGAACCGCGTTATGTGGGCCAATAAAGCGACGCAGGCCAACGTGGGAACGTTGGCCGCGCGCGGCATTCGCCTCTTAGGGCCGGCGTCCGGAAATCAGGCCTGTGGCGAGGTCGGTGCCGGACGCATGTGGGAGCCTGTGCAGCTGGCGGAATCGGTGCTGGCGGCTCCCCCCAATGCCGGTCTTCTGGCGGGCCTCAATGTGCTGATCACCGCGGGTCCCACGCGCGAGCGTCTCGATCCTGTGCGCTATTTGACCAATCGCAGCTCCGGGAAAATGGGCTTCGCCGTGGCGGAGGCGGCGCGCGAAGCCGGCGCGCATGTCACCGTGGTGACCGGGCCCGTGCAGTTGCAGACTCCGATGGGTGTGACGCGAATCAATGTCGAAAGCGCGCGCGACATGTATGCCGCCGTCCATCGGCAGGTGGGCGATGCCGACATTTTCATTGCGGCCGCGGCTGTCGCCGACTTTCAGCCGGTGGCGGTGGCCAAGCAGAAGATCAAGAAACAAGGCGGCTCAGTCAAGCTGGAGCTGGAACCGGCGCCGGACATCATCAAGTCCGTCGCGGATATGGCCAAGCGGCCTTTTGTCGTCGGTTTCGCGGCCGAAACGAACGACGTGGAAGAAAATGCCCGCATCAAACTCAAGCGCAAGCGCTTGGACATGATCGCCGCGAACGAAGTCGGCGATGGAATCGCATTCGATTGCGAGGACAATGCGCTGACGGTGATCTGGCCCGGCGGCAAACTGGAAGTTTCGCGCGGACCCAAGCTGGACGTGGCGCGCGAACTCATCGCGCTCATCGCCAAGCGCTTGCCGCCGCGCGACGACAGCCCGCGGCGCGGCGCCAGAAAGCGAAGAACTTCGGCGGGCGCGCCCCGCGACCGCGTGCGTGGCCGCCGCCCGCGGCGAGTCTAGGACTGGGTCTCATGCAACGCACCGTCAAGCTGCGGATCCTGGATCCGCGCATTGGCCGCGAATTCCCCCTGCCGCAACATGCGACCGCGGGATCGGCAGGCATGGATTTGCGTGCCTGCATCGATGCACCGCTGATATTGCAGCCCGGCGGCGCGGAGTTGATTCCGACCGGCGTGTCGATTTACATCGGCGACCCGGGTTTGGCCGCCATGTTGCTACCCCGATCGGGCCTGGGCCACAAAAACGGCATCGTGCTCGGCAACCTGGTCGGCTTGATCGATTCCGATTACCAGGGCCCTTTGATGGTCTCGACCTGGAACCGCGGCACGCAGCCATTCACCATCAACCCCGGCGATCGGATCGCGCAGATGGTAATCGTGCCGGTGGTGCAAGTGGCTTTCGAAGTGGTCGAGGATTTCTCGGCAACGGCCCGGGGCAGCGGCGGGTTTGGGAGTTCGGGGCACAGTTAGTCAGCTCTCGTCGGGTCTCCATGCGTACCAAGAAAGCCTTTCGTACGGGATTGCTGTTGACGTTGGTGTGCGGTGTCGCGCCGCCGGCGCTTGCGAGCGGCCCAGCTGATACCTCAAAGCAGGGCGACTCCGTTCACGTCCAGCCATTCGACCTGCCGCAGTCGGTCTATCTGAGCGAGGAGACACGCTCAGTGCTGCGGCGGCACCATGCTCTCTGGGCTGCTGCATTCAATGACTCCTGCGGATCGCTGCAAGGGGCAAACCTGGCGCGCTTGGCGCAAATCCGCGAATGCCAGGCCGCCGCGTTTTACGCCAGCGAGATATATCGGCAGGTGCGAGATCGCTACCCGGTGTCGATTACGTCCCAGCGAATCGGGGGTGTCTATAGCGAGATCTTTACGCCAAGCCAGGGGATCAGCAGGCAAAACCAAAAGCGCGTGCTCATCAACCTGCATGGCGGGGGCTTCCTGGAGGGTTCACGCACGGTCAGTCATCTCGAATCCATACCGATCGCCGGCGTGGCGCATATCAAAGTCGTCAGCGTCGACTACCGCCAGGCTCCGGAAGCAAGATTCCCGGCGGCCAGCGAGGATGTGGTAGCCGTGTATCGGGAGCTGCTTAAAACCTACCAACCTAAGAACATCGGCATTTACGGCTGCTCCGCCGGCGGCCTGCTGACTGCGCAAACCATCGCCTGGCTGCAGAAAGAAAACTTGCCACTTCCCGGCGCCGTGGGAATGTTTTGCATGGGGGCCACCTATACCGGCAGGGGTGATTCATCGTTCATCGCCCGAGCCATCGAAGGGGCCCCCGCAGACGAGTTCGCCAAATACTTGGCGTACTTCGAAGGCACCAAACCGGACGATCCGCTGGCCTACCCCGTAGTATCCCAAAAGGTCCTGCAAGTTTTTCCGCCCTCACTGCTCGTCACCGGCACACGCGATCATGCGATGAGTGCGGTCGTCTACACCCATTCGCGTCTCTCGCAGCTTGGTGTCGAAACTGAACTGCATGTGTTCGAAGGGTTGGGACATGCATTCTTTTACGATCCCGCGCTGCCGGAATCCCGCGAGGTCTATGCGTTGGTGAGCAAGTTCTTTGACGCTCACTTGGGGAGCCAATAGCTACGGCGGGAGCGTTCCATTGACCCGGATCGCCCGGCGCGGCACCATCGTCTCGCTCTCAACTCGGAAGTGGGAAAGGGATGAAAACATATAACGCAATCGGATTCGCAATACTGGTCCTGAGCGTAGCCGCATCGGCGCTGTTCGCCCCAGAAACCCTAGGCCCGTGGAAGGGCTTGAGTTTAGGGATCCTGTACATACTCTTCGTCTGGTTTCTTGCCGGCATTTATCTGTCGGACGTGATCCACATGGGGATTACGCACGGAGCATTGGACTATAAGATGTGGTTCATCAAGACAGTGGTGATCCTCAACAATACGATCGGCATCTACGTGGATCCTGTCAGCTGGGTCAATCGCCATCGCAATCATCATAGGTTCGCCGACCATTCAGGCGATCCGAACAAGCTCTCTGCCGACGGATTTTGGAAGACCACGTATCTGTGTCTCTTTCCATACCGCTGCGCGCAAGACATGGCACGCGACGAGATTTTGAAGTCCTGGCCGTTTTCGATGGTGGGCCAACCGCTGTTCGCGGTTTTGGCACAGTTCATCAGCTACGGCTTCGTCTGGCTGCTGGTGCGGGACTGGAAATATGCCTTCGTGCTATGGGCGGGCATCCGTGTGTTTGCACTATGGGTGAACCTGATCCAGAACTACTGGACCCATGATCGACGCTTCGGTACGCGCCGATATGACGATCCGGGCGACAATGCGATGAACATCGGCGAATGGTTGCCCGTGATGGCCACCTTCAGCGCGTGCCTGCAGAATAATCACCACCACTACCCACATTTGCTGCGGCTTTCTCATGCCGACGATGAGTTCGACTTCGGCTTAATGACGGTGAAGGCCATGGCCGCACTGGGATTGGTCAGACCTTCGAAGACAGGCACGGTAAGGCCTTCGGACCTGGCAGATTTGCGGCTCAGTCTTTAAGGCGCTGCTTAGCGGCCCATGAATGGGTCGATGAACTGCCTGAAGAAGCCGGGGCGTACCGATGTGCCGCTCAAACCGTAACTTTGCGGCCATTGATCCTTGGGAAAATGGCACGTACCGAAGATGCGATCGATCCACGGGAAATGGATCGCGAAGTTACAGTCGATCGCTTCTTCTTGAGCCGAGTGATGCCAGTGATGGTAGCGCGGCGTGACCAGGTAATTCTCCAGCCAGATCGTGCGCGGACGAAAGTCGATGTGCGAAAACGTCGCGTGGAAAGACACGAACAGTATGTAGCCGATGATCGCGCCTTGCGAAAAACCGCAGAGTGCCAGCGGGATCATGATCAAGCCGCGCGTGACGACGATATCGAAAAAGTGGGAGCGCGAGCCCGCAATCCAATCCATCGTGCGGATCGAGTGATGCACGGCGTGGAAGCGCCAGAGCACGGGGATCTTGTGAAACATCCGATGCACTGCGTACTGCGATAGATCCGCCACCAAAATGACCGCCAAGAGTTGCACGACGAACGGCCAGTTGCGGACGTAGGCCTGAAATTGCGGGATTGCCAGCCAGGGAGCGGCCAATGCAGCAGGCAGCAGCATCAGGAAATTTATCAGTTGCGAAGGCAGATGGGTGGCGACGAAATAGAATGCATCCGTGGTCCACTCCGGACGGAAGGTCCCTTGTTTGGAATGCAGCGGCCAAATTCGCTCGAGCGGAACGAAGACGATGGTCATTACAAACAGGTCCAACACGAACCAGTCCAAACCGATTCCGGTTTTGGTCGCGACTTCCTGAGGTAGAGGGACACCCCCGCCGCCCAAGGCGATCGCGGCAACGGCAAGAGCCGCGCCCGTGAGCGCCAGGACCTTGCGTTCACGCAGAACAGCCGACACAGCGGCAAGCACAAAGGCTGCGAAAATGATTCCCTGAATGAGCGGGCGTATGACGCCCATGGGATAGTGGGCACGGGCTTCAGGCAAAGTGAGGAGCGCCGGAAAGCGCAGGCAGAGCACCGCACCCAAGCCCAATAATCCGAGGAAAACCGCGCTGACTCCGCTGACCCAACCGCTGCCGAGGTGGACCGGCTCCGTGTCACCGAATGTTTTGCGAAAGAATTCGTCGGACATACCCGCCTCCCGGCCCCAAACGGTGCTCAATTTAAACATAAGCAAACCGTCCCAAGCACAAACCCCCGTCTCAACTTTGCACTGGAGGACGGGGCGGCGGCGGTGCGAACGCGCTGTTTCACCCTCTTCTGCCGCGAAATGCGCCTAGTGAGAAGCACCGTCAAGAGCCAAGCTGGCGCATGGCAATTCGGGACTGGCCGAGCGATGAAAGGCCGCGAGAAAAACTCCTCGACAAGGGCGCCGCGGCGCTTTCCGACGCCGAGCTGCTGGCCATTTTGCTGCGTAACGGCACCCGCGGACGCTCGGCGCTCGATCTGGCGCGGGACGTGCTCAAGAGCTTTCATTCGCTGCGCAAGCTCATCGCTTCCGACCGCCAACGATTTTGCGCTGAGCCGGGCCTGGGGCCCGCCCGCTATGCGGAATTGCAGGCGTCGGTGGAGATTGCGAGAAGGCAACTGTCGGAGACCTTGCGCGCCGGCCCTTCTCTATCAAGCCCGCGCGCGACCCGGGATTTTCTCACGGCGCGGCTGCGCGACCTGGAGCACGAGGTATTTTGCTGCCTGTACCTCGACAAACGGCATCGTCTGATTCAATTCGAAGAATTGTTTCGCGGCACCATCGATGGTGCCAGCGTGCATCCGCGCGAGATCGTGAAGCTCGCTCTACAGCGCAATTCCGCGGCGGTAATCATTGCGCACAATCATCCGAGCGGCGTCGCTGAACCGTCGCAGGCCGACGAATTCATCACGCAGCGGGTGAAAGAGGCGTTGGCGCTGGTGGATATCCGTCTGCTCGATCACATCATCGTCGGCGATGGTACCTGCGTGTCGCTGGCGGAACGTGGACTGATCTAGTGAATTGTTAGACGTCACGCAACCAGCCATCCTTCACACATCCTTCTATTCGCCCGACCATCCACTCATATACTTCTGGCGCATGATCGCGCACCGGCTGACTGACCTGAAGTACCTGCGAGCGACTGATAGATTGCTCCCTCCAGTTCTGGCCATGAGTCGCAAGGTTGACGATGAATGGCATCAATCGGTCCAGCCTCGCAAGTGTCGTGTATCAAGGCCATGACTAGCGCCTTGTGCAAATCAAGCGGCATGTTCAACTCATGAGCGATGGTCAGTAGCCCAAGTGCCAAATGCCAACTGTGCTCCGCAGAGTTTTCACGCCGGGATGGATCACAGATATATGCCTTGCGACTTACTAGCTTCAGACGCTCTAGATCAGTGAGAAAGGCAACAACGGCTGGTAGGTTATCCTTCATGACTGTTGATAGTAGTCGCTATCGTTGCCGTGAATAATGGGGGAGGTCAGTACCTTTTGTCGTTCTTGATACTATCGCTCGAGCACAAACACTCGTGATACGGAGTTACCCTCAAGGAGCCGACCATGCACTTTCTAGACTTCTTCTACGCAGAGCCGAAGGGCCAAGGCTGGCTGCAATTTGGTGAGCTCGCGCTTGCTCTGGTGCTCTCGTCGTTAATCGGACTGGAGCGTGAGTTTCGGGCGAAGAGCGCGGGACTTCGCACCCATACCCTGGTCGGTGTCGCCGCCGCACTGATTATGCTGGTCTCCAAGTACGGCTTCGACGACACCATCGTGAAGTACGCAATCGTTTTGGATCCTTCACGAGTGGCTGCACAAATCGTCTCTGGAATTGGCTTCATTGGCGGTGGACTCATCTTTGTGCAACGCGATATCGTGCGCGGACTGACGACCGCTGCAATCATCTGGCTGACAGCGGCAGTTGGTATGGCGTGTGGTGCGGGCCTGCCGTTGCTTGCGCTATTCGTCACGGCCGCGCATTTTTTGGTCGTCTACGGCTACACCCCATTGGCCAGGCGGATTCTGTCCGAGCGTGCGGAGATCCACGTGCAGTACACGCCCGGCAAAGGTGCCGTAGAGAAGGTCATGCAGATGTGCGCTGGGCGTGGCTATACGATCCAAGTACTGGCCGTAGAGCAGCCCGACACAGTTGCCGAAAGTGACAAGCGAGGGATTCACTTACAGTTAAGTGGTCGTCGCGGTGTCGAAGCTTTGCTGATAGCCATAGGCGATATCAAAGGCGTGGTGAACGCAAGAGTTTCCTCGCCCGACCAGGGCAAGGATTGACCTATTCGAACGCTGGAAGGCTGACGACTTCTTCCGGCGGCACGTCTTCCACGGGCAGCCCCGCCTTCACCCACGCATTCAGCCCGCCTTGAATCACGGTGACCCGCACGCTCTTTCCCAGAAGCATGATCTGCAGCTCGCGCGCCACTTTGGTGCTGGTCGCCTGCCGCACGCAGGTGCAGTAAACAAAAACCCTTCCTTCTTCGGGCAATTCCGCGCCCGACTGGTGCAGCGCATTCGGATCCAAGCGCCGAGACCCTTGAATACGAGTCGCCTTGGGATCGAAGTAACCGTGGCTGCGGACATCATAGACAGGCGCGCCGGTCGCCAATTCGCGCGCTGCCTCTTCGGGATGGGCGAACGGCACCGCGCTCAAGGCACGCCCCTTGGCCCACAGCCACACGCGAAACAGCAAATAACCGATCACCAGCGCGAGAATTATCCAGCCCACGATGCGGCCTGCGGAATCGTAGCCGCGCGTCACCGACTCCAAGGCCCCGCTGAAAATGAAGCCGACCAACAGATAGGAACCAATGTAGAGCAGCGCGCCCGCCAGATCCAAGCGCAGAAACGTGAGGGTGCGCATATTCATGCTGCCCGCCAGCGGCGGCGCCATGGTATTGATCCCGGGAATGAACTTTGCAATGACCAACAGTGTGCGGCCGCGACGATGGAACGAATCAGCGGATCGCAAAATGCAGGCCTCCGGATTCAGTGAAATGCGGCACAGCAGCCCCAACAGCCACCAGCCGGTGTAGCGGCCCAAAAAAAACATCAGCGTGTCCCCGGCAAGCATGGCGAAGAGCGCGATGCCCAACACGTACTGGGCCTGCAGCACACCGCGGGCCACAGCGCCGCCGGCGATGAGCAAAGCGACCGCGGCAGGCACCGGTACGCCAATGGCCTCCACGAAAACGATGACGGCCAAGATCGCATAGCCGTGTTGCGCAAGCGCGGTATTCAGTGATCCCATACGCCATTCCTTGTGATCGCACGACATTGTAGGCCATGACCCATGAATATCGACATAAAACCCATCGGCTTCGTGAAAGCGGGGCGAACGCTCGCCGAGGATGATTTTTGGGGAGGTGAGGATGCCTGCATTTCGCTGACGGAGGCATTCACCTCCGAGGCGCTGCAGGGCTTGACGAGTTTCTCGCATGCCGAAGTGCTGTTTCTATTCCATCAAGTGCCGGACTCGAAAATTGTCGTCGGCGCGCGCCATCCGCGAAACAACGTCGAGTGGCCTGCGGTCGGCATCTTCGCGCAACGAGGCAAGAATCGGCCCAATCGGATCGGCAGCACCATTTGCCGGATCGTACGCGTGGAAGGAACGAAGCTATTCGTCAGTGAATTGGATGCGATCGACGGCACGCCTGTGATCGATATCAAGCCGGTGCTCGCGGAGTTTCTGCCGCGCCAGGAAATCCGCCAGCCGGGTTGGTCGCACGAGTTGATGCGCGATTATTGGAACAGCAAGGAATAGTCCCTAGCGCCGAGAATCTTGCTCGGTTTCAGTGCTTCCCAAATCGAAATCGCATTCCTTGAGAGGCACGACTTGCGTCTTGTTCCAAAGTTTATGGCCCAGATACAACACGACGACGGTCGGAATGAGCAGATAGTCGGTAACGAAGTCGAACCAGGAGAATACCGGCGTTTGGAAAACGCCGATGTTGGCGCCGAATAGGACGACGAGGAAGAGCGCCAGCGCGAGCCAGTCACCGTAGGGGTAGAACTTGGATTTGAACTTCAGATCATCCACGTGGCGGCCCTGCGCGACCCACGCCTTGCGAAACCGCAAATGGCAAACCGCGATGCCCAGCCAGATGATAAATCCGCTCAAGCTCGAAGCGTTGTAGAGCAGTTGATAAATTTTCTTATCGCCCACCACCGTGGAGAAAAACGCCATGGCGCTCACCGAGCCGGTCGCCAGCAGCGCCAGCACAGGTACGCCCCGCGCATTCAACATGCCGAACATTTTCGGTGCCTTGCGGCTGTGTGCCATCGCATGCAGCATGCGGGATGCAACATACATGGATGAATTTCCGCAGGACAACACCGAGGAGAGAATCACTGCGTTCATGAGGTTCGACGCGTAATAGCCGACCGTCGGTAATTGCTGCAAAACCATGGTGAAAGGTGAATAGGCTATATGGCTCTCGTCTGCATTGAGCAAATTCGGATCCGTATAGGGGATCAAGGTGCCCGCAACGAAAATCGCGCCAATGTAAAACAACAAAATCCGCCAGAACACGGTTCGTATCGCCTTCGGCACGTTCTTGGCGGGGTTCTCAGTTTCGGCAGCGGCAAGACCCACGCCCTCCGTGCCCTGGAAGGAAAATCCTGCCACCAGGAATACGGTCAGCATGGACGTGAACCCGCCGACAAATGGCGCATGCGTGCCGGCTTTGGGATCGCTCAAGGTCCAGTTATGAAATCCGCTGCTGTGATTGCCGAGCATGCCGGCGATCATCAAGAAGCCGACCGCCACGAAGATGATCACCGTGACTACTTTGATGCCTGCGAACCAGTACTCGGCCTCGGCGTACGCTCTCACTGACAGGAGATTCAGGGCCAGCAGGACCACGAAAAAACCCATGGCCCAGTACGCGGAATTAGAATGCGGGAACCAGAACTGGACGATGAGCGCGCCCGCAACCAGCTCGGCGGCCAGGGTAATGGCCCAGCTGAACCAATAATTCCAGCCGACCGCAAAGGCCAGCGAAGGATCGACGAAGCGCTCCGCATAGGCCTCGAAGGAGCCGGGTATCGGCAATTGCGTCGCCATCTCGCCCAAGGACTGCATCATGCAATAGACAGCGAGCCCCATGGTGGCATATGCCAACAACGCCCCGCCGGGACCGGCTTGAGCGATGGCTGCACCGCTGGCAAAGAACAAGCCGGTGCCAATTGCGCCGCCGATGGCGATCATGCTCAGCTGCCGATTGCCGATGGTACGCTTGAGCTCGCGCGCTTCGCTTAACGCCATGCGGAGATTTCCTGGTTGAGTGCAGCGTGAGTGTGCGTTATGGCGCGCATTTTGGCTCGACTATCTTGAGGACTGGTGTGGAAAAACTAGCTGCCAGCAGAACCGCCCTTGCGACCTCGCTGATGCGCGCGGCGCATACGCGGCTTGATCCGCATCCCTTGATCAATGATCCCTGGGGCGATCGGCTCGTGCCCGAATCCGCGAAGCGAGCCCTGGCCGCATCCAACGAGATGCTGGATGAGTCGCTGATGCGCAGCCGGTCCTACGCCAACGTCATCACACGGACCCGATATGCCGAAGATGCACTGAAAGCGGCTGTATCCAAGGGCGTTCGGCAGTACGTCTTGATTGGCGCGGGCTTCGACAGTTTCTTCCTGCGGCGTCCCGCCTTTGCCGCGAGTCTGCAGATTTTCGAGATCGACTTTCCTGCGACTCAGAGGTTGAAGCTCGAACGAATTGGTGCCTGCGGAATGGCATTCCCCGATGGAGTGCACTTCGTCGAAGCCGATTTGTCCGTAGAGAGCGTCGCTGAAGCGCTGGCGCGTTCGTCGTTCGAAACGACTCGATTGACGTTTTTCTCGTGGCTGGGCGTAACCATGTATCTGACACGCGAGGCCAATCTCGCGACCCTAAGGTCCATCGCCTCCTGCAGCCCGGCTGGGAGCGAGGTGGTTTTTACCTACCTTGATGCACGGCTCTTTCAAGCACAGTCGGATTCGTTTCGCGAACTGCAACAACGGGTGGCCGCCATGGGCGAACCGTTCTTGTCAGGCTTTAATCCCGCTGAACTTGCGGCAAGTCTTGCAACCTGCGGCCTTGATCTGATTGAAGACCTGAACGGCAGCGAGGCCGCGGCAAGATATGATCGAGGCGGCGAGCATGATCTCGGCCAATCCTTGTTTTCGCACATCGCGCTGTCGCGCGTGAATTAGAGGAAGGGTTTGTCTATGATGCAGCCACGGCTTGGACGGTCGTGGACGTGCCCTAGCGGCCGCACGGCTAGGGCGTTTCGCACAGTTGCCGTATGATTCGTTCATGTCCAGTTCGACGCAAGACACGCTGCTCGACGAAAACGCGCGCTATAAGCGCGTGATGCGAACGGCCGAGGAACTGTTCAAAAAGGTAGGGTTTCGCGCGGTCACGATGGAGTTGGTCGCCCGTGAAGCCAATGTGGCCAAGGCGACGCTGTACAGCTATTTCAAGAACAAGGATGAGCTCTACATGGAAGTGTGCGCACGCATGGCGCGCATTTTGCGCGGTTCCGTCGAGCAGGCATTGTTGAAACCTGACACATCCTTGGATGAGCGTCTGGCTGACGCGGTGATCGCGAAACATCGCCCTGTGTTTACGCTGGTGCGCGCGTCCCCGCACGCCGCAGAATTGTTGACTTACACCCACAGCATGGCCGGCGAGATTTTTGCGAATCTGGACTTGGAGATGCTGGACATGCTCCGCGCCGCCATGGCGAATGATCCAGAACTTGCGGGCAATGCAGAGCAATTGGCACGGGCGCTGTATTTCGGCAGCGCGCCACTCGCCAGCCGCAGCGAGACCACCGCCCAAATGGAACAGGAAGTGGGTGGGTTTGCCCGCGCCTATTTGGCCGGAATTCGCGTTCTCGCCAAGGCGAACTAGTCCGGATATCCCGTTTGGAGATGCGCACCCGTCTTGGGTCATTTGACTTATTTCCACATTGACAAACTATACGATAAGGGTACGATTCGTTCATATCGTATAGTTGGAAGGGGAAATAGCGATGAATCTAGCCCGAATCGTCTTGATCGCCGCTGTGTGTCTCGTCGATGGTGTCCTGCTGCTCCGAGCCGCTCCGGCAATGGCAGCCGAAATCATTGCCGACGTGGCACCGCCTCCACCGCACATCGAGAATATGGGCCATCCGCGTGACGGCTATGTTTGGGCAGCGGGACACTGGGAATGGAACGGCCGTGCTTATCGATGGATATCGGGCGGCTGGATCGTCGAGCATGGCAAGGCACATTGGATCGCGGATCAGTGGGAGCCGATGGGCAACCAATGGCGCTACGTGCAAGGGCATTGGCAGCGCTAGGGAAAAGCTGATGCAACGACAATCAAACCATTGAAGCTTGCATGCAGCACAAAGGACGGAAGCAGCGATCGGTACCGCACCGCGAGATAGGCACACGCGACTCCCAGCGCGGTTCTAGCGCCGAGCTGCAACCAGCCACTCGCGCCGCTGTGCAGCGCAACGCCATGAAAAAGCCCGAAGGTGACGGCACTAACCAATATCGCAGGCCACACCGACATTTTTTGCCGCAGCCAATCGAGCACCAGCCCGCGAATCGTGAGTTCCTCGGCAGCCGGCCCGATGACCGCGACCAACAGGAAGGTCGCCGGCAGCCAGCCCGGGCCGCCCAACAGAAAACTAGGTGCGGGGAGGGGAGGCAATTCGAAGCCAAACCATGTCAAAATTTTCTCCGCGGCCATCAAACTCAGAATTATCGCGATAGCCCCGGCAGCACATGCCCAGAGAACGCCGCTTCGAACGGTCGAAAATCGGGCTCTAACGCTGACCCAATCGCGATTATAGGCAAGCAGGTGATAGCCCCAGATCCAGCTTAAGTCCTGAGCAGCAATCGCAACGAGGCCACGCGCGAATGCAGGCGCTTCGAAGGCCGCCGACAAAATAAAGGCGAGTACGGAGATGCCCAAGCCGGCTAAGAGGAGCAGCAGGATGCTGCCAAACCTGATCCGTAGGTCCAATGCCGCGATTCCTTGCGCATCAATCATTTCCACGCCCTGATCATACCGGTTGCGGCTAGCCGGGTACGCAACTCGTTGAATTCAGCGCATTATTCAGCCCCGGCTATTGCCGCAAAGTACTGACCCTGGTATAAAGCGCGGCTCTCTCAAAGCTTCCATTTCAAAGGTTTAGCCATGTCGCGAGTTTGCCAAGTCACGGGCAAGGGCCCCAAAACGGGTAATACGGTTTCGCATGCGAACAATCGCAAGCGCCGCCGCTTTCTGCCCAATTTGCACAGCCACCGATTTTGGTCGGAATCCGAGAAGCGTTTCATCAGCCTGCGGGTATCTACCCGCGGATTGCGCACCATCGAAAAGCGCGGTGTGGACGTCGTGGTCGCAGATTTGCGAGCCAAGGGCATCAAGGTTTAAAGGGGCCGCACATGCGCGACAAAATCAAACTGGTTTCTTCCGCCGGTACCGGTCATTACTACACGACCACCAAGAATAAACGCCTGCATCCTGACAAGCTCGAAACGAAGAAATTCGATCCTGTAGTGCGCAAGCACGTCGCTTACAAAGAATCGAAGATCAAATAGTCGGCTTGGCCGCTGCCCGAGCTTCCTGAAGTCGAAACTACGAGACGCGGCATCGCGCCCGCTCTCGTCGGCCATCGCATCCTCGACATGATCGTGCGCGATCGCCGCCTGCGCTGGCCCATCGCGGTTAATCTCGAATCCGCCGTCCGCGGGCAGCTCGTCCGCGCTGTCGATCGGCGCGCGAAATACCTGATTATCCGGCTCGAAACAGGCTCACTCATCGTGCACCTGGGAATGTCGGGGAGCTTGCGCCTGGTCGGCGGCAAGACGCCTCCCAAACCGCATGAGCACTGGGATCTGGTTCTCGACAGCGGTAAGGTCCTGCGCTTTCACGACCCGCGGAGATTCGGCAGCCTGTTTTGGACGCAGGACGAGCCGGGAAAGCACCCACTGCTCAAGAAATTGGCACCCGAACCTTTGAGTGCGGCGTTCAACGGTGCGTACCTGTTTCGCGTCACGCGCAAGCGCGCGGTTGCGATCAAGCAGCTCATCATGAACTCGCAGCTGGTCGTCGGCGTCGGCAACATTTACGCCAGCGAGGCCTTGTTCCGTGCGGGGATTTCGCCGCGGCGCGCGGCGCGGCGACTCACGAAAGCGGAAGCGTTCAAGTTATCGGGCACCATCAAGGCCGTGCTCAAAGCCGCGATCAAAATCGGCGGCACGACCCTGCGCGATTATGTCAATGCAGACGGCGTGCCTGGATATTTTCGGCAGAAATTATTCGTCTACGAACGTGCGGGCGAGCGCTGCCGCGTGTGCAAATCGACCGTCAAGCATTTCACTCAGGGACAGCGGTCGACCTATTGGTGTTCAGCGTGCCAGCACTGAGCAGTCATGAGGAAAAATCCGTTTGTGTGAATCGCGCGCTGCCGGCACTACCCGGCTGGCCGCCGGCTAGTAGACCAACCCCTCGCCCTCGCCGCGCGGATCCGAAGCCGCTTCAACCTTTCCGCTGGCGAAATCCCAGGTAATCACCTGCATGTTGCCCCACTGACGGGTGGACAGCCGCAGCGTGTGACCCATCGACTGCAGTTTCGCAACTTCACCATCGGTCAACGCACCTTGTTCATAACTGACGTCGTCAGGCAGATATTGGTGATGGTAGCGCGGGTACTTGACGATATCCGGCGCGCTCATGCCGTCCACATAGTTCAAGACTCCCAGAAGCACCTGGCTGATGATGGTGCTTCCACCGGGCGAGCCAATGACCATCAGACCCGAGGGCGTCTCGACGAACGTCGGGGACATGCTCGACAAGCTTCGCTTATTGGCTGCGATCGAGTTGGCGGTGTTCCCGACGAGTCCGAAGACATTGGGCGTGCCCGCCTTGATGGAAAAATCATCCATTTCATTGTTGAGGAGCACGCCGGTCCCCGCCGGCATGTAGCCGTTGCCGAAAAACAGATTCACCGTGATGGTGACAGCTGCACGGTTTCCGGCCGCGTCGAGGACGGAAAAATGCGTCGTGTTCATGCCCTTGGGTTCGGACTCGATGCCCGGCAACAAGTCGGAGGGCATGGCCTTGTCGGCTCGAATGCTGCTGCGCTGGCCGGCCGCGTAGTCGACACTCATCAGCTGCCGCAGCGGCATCTTGATGAAGTCCGGATCGCCCATGAAAATTGCGTGGTCGCGATAGGCGCGGCGCATCGCTTCGATGATGAGATGCTTGCGCGTGGCGGAATCCACGTCGTGCAAATCGAAACCGGCCAGTATATTGAGCGAATCCAGGATCGCGATGCCGCCCGACGATGGCGGCGATGCCGTGACGATGCGCGCGCCGTGATATTCGCCGATGAGCGGTTTGCGTTCGACGACGCGGTAATTTTTGAGATCCTCGAGCGTCCAGATGCCGCCGCCCGCACGCACGCCGGCGACGAGATTCTGGGCGACGCGGCCTTCGTAAAACCCTCTAGCGCCCTGATCGGCGATTGCCTCGAGGGTGTTGGCCAGTTCCGGCTGTTTGATGATGGCGCCAATCTCAGGCACGTTGCCGTCGGCGGTCAAAAACGCCTTCGCGGCATCCGGGGAGCGCATCAAGATATCGCGTTTCGACTTGATGCCGAATTGCAGACGCAGATACAGCGGGAACCCTTCCCGCGCCAAGCGAATCGCCGGCTGCAAGCTTTGCTTCAAGGGCAGCTTGCCGTATTTGCGCGCCAGAAATTCGAATGCCGCAGGCTCTCCGGGAATAGCCGCCGATATCGGACCATCGGTCGAACCCTTGGTTACGTTGCCAGCTTTATCCAGATACATGTTCCGCGTGGCGGCGCCCGGCGCCTTCTCGCGCGCGTCGACCATGGTTTCGAAGCTGTCGGACTGCCGATGAAGCAAAAAGAATCCGCCGCCACCCAAACCGGAACTGCTCGGTTCGACCACGGCCAACGCCGCGGCCACTGCCACCGCGGCATCGAAGGCATTGCCTCCCTCCTTGAGAATTTCCTGGCCTGCCTCGCTTGCGAGCGGATAGGCGCTGGCAATGGCCCCTTTGTGCGCAACGGCCGGATGAGCTGCATCGGCGGGACGTGTCGCATCGGCTCTCGCGGGCGGCGCGGTGCTGATGATGATCGCGATCGCGAGGATCGACGATAGGAGGCGAGTAACTCGCCCCGCGCGAGGTGTCGCTGGGGCGATCAAAGCTTGCGATGCCGCTTCAGTTCGATCTCCACGATGGGATGCACGAACTCGGAGACATTGCCTCCAAGCACGGCGATCTCTCGCACTAACGTCGATGATATGAATGTGTATTGCTCTTGCGGGGTCATGAATACCGATTCGATTTCGGGGGTAAGGTGTCGGCTCATATTAGCCAATTGAAATTCAAATTCGAAGTCGGAGACGGCGCGCAGGCCGCGCACAATGACCGACAGGCCATTTTGCCGGGCAAAATCCGTGGTGAGGCCAACATAGCCCTTCACCTCCACGTTGTGCACGTCGGCAAGCACGCGACTTGCCATCTCGACCCGCTGCTCGAGCGTGAACATCGGTGCTTTGTTCGGGTTGGCCGCAATCGCCACTACGACTCGATCGAAGATCGAGGCGGCGCGCCGCACCAGGTCCGTATGGCCGTTGGTGATCGGGTCGAAAGTCCCTGGGTAGACCGCATTTCTCTTGTGCATTTGCTATTTTCGCCCGTTGACGCGGACCAAATGATACCCCACCTCGCCCGCCGACTTCGATTTGAGCAATTCCCAGTGGCCGGGCAGTGTGGGGACACCTGCGGCCCGCTCATTCTCGAGGTAGACCAAAGTCCCGACTTTGAGCCAATCGCCGGTGTCGAGCAGCGGAATGTATTCGGCCAAGGCATTCGTTCCGAAGGGCGGATCGAGAAAAGCAATGTCGAAGGGCTCGCCAGGCGTGCGCAGATAGCGCGCTGCGCCCATCTCCAGGATGCGGCCCTTCGGGGCCGCGCCGAAGCGAACCAATTGCTCCTGCAAAGCGCGCGCGGCGGGCGGGAATTGCTCGACGAACACCGCTTGCCTGGCGCCGCGCGACAGCGCCTCGAGACCCAATGCGCCAGAGCCTGCGAACAAATCCAACACCCTGGCGCCGGCTATCGAGTGCTGCAGCCAATTGAACACTGTTTCCCGGACTCGATCCGGCGTCGGCCGCAGGGCAGGCATATCGGGAAAGTGAATTCGCCGGCCGCGCCACGCACCGGCAATGATGCGCACTGAATTGCGGCCGGCCGGCGCCGGTAAATCCGTCTTAGAGGTAGCCACTGTCGGTATCATACCGCCCCATGACGAATGAAGCTGACAAGCCTGGCGTGCGAGGATTTTTCAAGCGCCTGCGCGCAAAGTTAAATCAGGGCCCCGCGTGGCTGACCACCGACATTGTGGAATTGCTCCCGGGCCGCAAGATCGACGCTGAGATCTTGGACGATCTGGAAACGCGGCTGATCATGGCCGATGTCGGCGTCGAGGCCGCTTCGAGAATCCTGGAAGATTTGCGCAGACGCGTGGCGCGCAAAGAGCTCAACGATGTCGATGCGCTGCTCAAGGCGCTGCAGGAAGCGATGTCGCAAATTTTGACGCCCGTGGAGCAGGCGCTCGTGATTGATCCTGCCGCCAAGCCCTTCGTGATTTTGGTGGTGGGAATCAATGGCGCGGGCAAGACCACCACGATCGGCAAACTCAGCGCTCGGCTCCTCGCCGAGGGCAAGAGCGTCATGCTGGCGGCCGGAGACACCTTTCGCGCGGCGGCGCGCGAACAATTGGAAGTCTGGGCGGCACGCAACAATGTGCCGATAGTGGCTCACCAATCCGGATCCGAACCCGCCGCGGTGATTTTTGACGCTCTCAATGCCGCGCGTGCGCGGAACATCGATGTCCTCATTGCCGACACCGCGGGCCGCCTGCATACCCAAACCCACCTGATGGATGAACTCAAGAAGGTCAAGCGCGTGCTCGCGCGCTTGGATCCCGCCGCGCCTCACGAGGTGCTGTTGGTGCTCGACGGCACGATAGGTCAGAACGCTGTGGCGCAAGCCGAGGAATTCAACAAGGGGCTGGGGGTCACCGGTTTGGTCATCACCAAATTGGACGGCACCGCCAAGGGTGGCGTGGTTCTGGCCATCGCGCAGCGCCTGAAAATTCCGATCCGCTTCATCGGCGTCGGGGAGCAGTCTGAGGACTTCGGTGTCTTCAACGCCTCGGAATTCGTGTCCGCGCTGTTGAAGACGGAACCGCGCGACGCGGCCGCATGATTCGCTTCGACCAGGTTTTCAAGCGCTACCCGAACGGACGCGAGGCTCTGGCGGGCGTGTCATTCAACATCGAGAGCGGCGCCCTTACATTTTTGACGGGGCATTCCGGGGCCGGCAAGAGCAGCATTCTCAAGCTGATTGCGCTGATCGAGCGGCCCACCCGCGGCCAGGTCATCGTCAACAGCCAGAACACCTCAGGCGTGAAGCCGCGCGGCATACCGCATTTCCGTCGCCAGATCGGGGTAGTGTTTCAGGATCACAAATTGCTGCATGACCGGCCGGTGGCCGACAACGTTGCGCTACCTCTCGTGATCGCAGGCGTTCCGCGGCGCGAGATCGACAAGCGCGTGCGGGCGGCGCTCGATCAGGTCGGCTTGCTGGGAAGGGAGAAATCCTTGCCCTTGGAACTATCCACCGGCGAGCAGCAGCGCGTAGGCATCGCCAGGGCCGTGGTTGCGAAACCGATGCTGCTCATTGCGGACGAGCCGACCGGCAATTTGGATCCCGAACTCGCGCTCGAAGTGATGAAGCTGTTCAAACGCTTCAGTGAAGTCGGCGTAACGGTCATAGTCGCCAGCCACGACGTGCACCTCATCGATCAAGTCGGAGCGAGGCGCATCGTCTTGAGTGCCGGGCGTATCCTCGGCGAGGAAGCGGCATGAGGATTGGCGCCTATTTTTCGCGCCACGCGCAGGTGCTGATCGGCTCGCTGGGCCGCATCGTGAATCAACCCTTTGCGACCTTGATGACCATGGGCGTCATCGCGGTGGCCCTCGCCCTGCCCCTTTTCCTGAGCCTGCTGTTGCAGAACGCCCGCAGCGCCACCGGAAATTGGAACGAAGCCTACGACTTGTCGGTCTATATGGATAAGAAGGCCGGCGCGGTGCGCGTGCAGTCGCTCGCGAAGCAGCTTCGGCAACGGGGTGATGTCGCGACGGCACGCATCATCACCGCCGAACAAGCGCTGGCGGAGTTTCGCAGCGATTCTGGATTCGGCACGGCACTCGATGCCTTAGCGGATAATCCACTGCCCGATACCCTGGTCGTGACCCCGACTTTGGCGGCGAGCACGCCGCAGGGAACAGAAACGCTCAAGGCGGCGATTGCGGCCATGAGCGATGTGCAAAGCGTGCAGATCGACACGGAGTGGGTGAAACGGCTGCACGCCATGTTGGACCTGCTGCGGCGGGTGGTTCTGCTTACCGGCGGCCTTTTAGGCATTGGCATTGTGCTCATCGTCAGCAACACCATTCGCCTCGATATTTTGAACCGGCGGGCCGAAATTGAGGTCATGAAACTGGTGGGTGCTTCGGACGGTTTTACCCGCCGACCCTTTCTCTATACCGGGGTCTGGTACGGACTGGGCGGCGGACTGCTGGCCTTGCTTCTGGTGGCCTTCGCCTCGATGGTGTTGGCTCGACCGGTCGCACAGCTGGCCTTTTTGTACGGCAGTGGCTTCGGCCTGGAAGGGCTGAAATTCATCGCCGGACTGACTGTTTTGGGGCTCTCGGTGGGCTTATCCTGGATCGGTTCCTGGCTTGCTGCAACGCGCCATATCCGAGCGATCGAACCGGCATAAGTATATGTTTTTAAATACTTTGCTGGCGCGCAGAACTCTGCGCGGCCTTAGCACTCTAAACCCTAGAGTGCTATAATTGCGCCATAGATTTAGAGGAAGATTTGCTTGGGAGGTAGGTATCAATGTCTGCTGCTTTAGTCGCTAAACAAACTGGAATGGTGTTCGCGGGCCCTGTCGGGAGCCTGGACTCTTATATAGACCGCGTTTCCCAGATTCCGGTTCTGTCGAAGGAAGATGAAGTCGCACTGGCGGTTAAATTCCGTTCCGAGGCCGATTTGGACGCGGCCCGGCAACTGGTGCTGTCGCATTTGAGATTCGTCGTGCACATTGCGCGCGGATACCTGGGTTATGGCTTGCCCATGGGCGATTTGGTTCAAGAAGGCAATGTCGGTCTCATGAAGGCGGTGAAGCGCTTCGACCCCACCGTGGGCGTTCGCTTGGTATCGTTCGCCGTGCATTGGATCCGGGCCGAGATCCACGAATATGTGCTGCGCAACTGGCGCTTGGTCAAGGTTGCCACCACGAAGTCGCAGCGCAAGCTGTTCTTCAATCTGCGCAAGATGAAGAAGAATTTGGCGTGGCTGTCGGAAGCGGAAACCGCTGCCGTTGCGCGCGATCTGGGCGTCGACGTTGCCGATGTGCGAGAGATGGAGCAGCGGCTATCGGCGCGAGACATGTCGTTCGATCCGACTCCGGAAAGCGACGAAGAGGAGGCGTACTCGCCGGCCATGTACCTGCCGGCAAGCAATGCCGATCCCGCGGTCGAAGTGGAGCGTGCGGAGTGGGAAGAGGACTCGACTGATCGCTTGGGAGTGGCGCTCGAGAAGCTCGATGAGCGCAGCCGGAGCATCTTGAAGCGGCGCTGGATGACGGACGACAAGGCGACGTTGCATGAATTGGCGGACGAGTACGGCATTTCTGCGGAACGGGTGCGCCAGGTCGAATCGAATGCCATCAGCAAGCTGAAAGGTTTGATGGCGGCCGCCTAGACGCCTGGCGCTTCAGTCTCGCACGGGTGATGCATATTTGAGCCGCCGCGCAATCGGGCGGCTCATTCGTTTTTGTTCGTCGTCGGTCCCGCTACTGTAGAGTCAAGTTATGCGCACCGCTGATCAGTGGCTGGATGAATACGGCTCGAGTCACCGCAATCCGACCAATGAGGCGCTGCATTGGGTTTGCGTCCCAGTGATCCTATGGTGCGTACTTGGGCTCTTGTGGGTCGCGCCCTTTCCCAGCGGCATCCGCGCGGTTGTTCCGCTCGCCAACTGGGCCACCCTGATAACGCTATTTGCGGTGATCTACTACGCGCTTTTATCCGTCCCGCTTGCGCTCGGCATCCTGCCGCTGCTGATGCTCATGTTGTGGTCCATCGATGCCGCGAATCACAACAGTCTCGCTCCGCTTTGGCTGATCTGCGTGACGCTGTTCGTCCTGGCGTGGATCGGCCAGTTCGTCGGCCATGCGATCGAGAAAAAGCGCCCGTCCTTTTTCAAGGATCTGCAATTTCTCATGATCGGACCGCTCTGGCTCTTGGCTAATGTTTACCGGCGCGTCGGAATCCGCTTCTCGCCTCGGCGTTAAGCCGCGTCGTTTGTTTCATCGGGAAGGACGGACTGGCGGAGATTTGCTCTTCGAGCGCATCGCGTAGCGCCTCGAATTCCGCCAGCTGCACGCAAGCGCGTCGCCAGGCGAGATCAGCCAATTTCGATGCCTCGAGCAAGATCCCGCACTCGCCCTCCACGCTTCTGATGGCGGACAGCAACGCGAACCAGCGCCGCTCGTTCAGCTCGCCCGCCGCGTCGGCCCCCAACTCGACCATGCCGAGTCCCACCGGCCTAACTCAGACCGAGCGTGCTGTCTTCGAGCAACTCGATCTTTGCGAATACCCGCGACTCCGTGACTTCAGCGCGCCGCAGGCGCTCGCGAGCGCTATCGATGGTGGCGGCATTGGCCTTTAGGTCGGCTCCGAGTGCCAGGTATTCTGCGCGGGCGATGATGCTGGCCTCATGAGCCTCGCGCCATTCGAGTTCCAGGTCATCCATTCTGCCGTCGAGTTCCAGGTCGAGACTGCTCATGGGTAAGTCCTCCCAGTGGGTTGAGTCACGATCCTGCCTCGCCAATGTGACGATTGAAGGACAGCCGCGAGTTGTTCTAGTGATCCGTCGTTTGGTGCGGCCTCATGCGGGCTGTGTCTGCTGCTGCGCGTGCTTGGCTAAGCCAAGAACCGGCGCCCGGCGTCTGGTCCTGTTTCGGTTTCGCATACGGCGCGGCTGCGACCAGACTTTTGTGGAAAGCGCGCCACGGTGAACTCCAGCTATCGAGGACGTCGTTCATATCATGGGCCTCTTAAGCTGCCTGTCCGATAGGTAACGCAGCAGGCATCGCTCGAGCTTGAGCTCGCAGCTTGGGCCAATCGATGAGCCGCAATTGACCGTTCATGTCTTCAACCAGCGATGTGCAGCTCTCGACCCAATCGCCGTCGTTGCAGTACAGAATCCCGTTGATGTCGCGCATCTCAGCGCGATGGATGTGGCCGCACACCACGGTATCGACTCCGCGTTTGCGTGCCGCCTGCGCCACCGCGTCCTCGAAGCTGCCGATGTATTGAACGGCCGTTTTGGCCTTGTTCTTAAGATATGAGGACAGCGACCAATGCGGAAGGTCGAGTTTGCGCCGCACCCAGTTAATGTAGGGATTTGCAGCCAACAACACGTCATAAATGTTGCTGCCCAACTTCGCCAGCCAGGGGCTGCATTTCACGACGCTATCGAATTCATCGCCGTGCAGCACGAGCATCCGTTTACCGTCTGCGCCGCAATGTACATACTCGCGGTGAATTTCCAAGTTGCCGAATACCGCGCCGTCGAATTCGCGAAACACCTCGTCGTGATTGCCGGGCACGAAGATCACCTTGGTGCTGCGCTTGGCCTTGCCCAAAATCGTACGCAGCACATTGTTGTGCGACTGGGGCCAAAACATCGATCTTTGCATGCTCCACACATCGATGATGTCGCCGACCAGAAAGAGCGTATCCATTTCGACGTGATGCAAGAAGTCCAGCAGCAGGTCGGCGCTGCATCCCTTGAAACCCAGATGAATGTCCGAAATGAAGACTGTGCGCAATCGCAGTGTCGGGGGGTTGCGGTCCATCATGTCTTCCTCCCAGGTGGAACAGATTCGTTACCCGCCACAATCGCGGCTTGTTGTTACGAATCTGTGACTCGAAGGAGAAGATTTGCTTACAAAAAAAGAGCTTAGGCGTGGAACGTCGCGTGAAACAATAGAAGTGTGATTTATCTCTCGGTGAATCTGTAGCCAAATCCCCGCACGGTTTGTATGCAGGCTTCAATCCCTGGCTTCGCGAGTATTTTTCGCAGGCGCTGTACGTTGACATCAACGGTGCGTTCGTCGATGTCGTTATCACCCGCCCAGACCTGTGCAAGTAATTGCGCGCGGTTGAATGTGCGTCCTGGATGCGACATCAGAAATTCGAGCAATCGATATTCCGCGCCGCGCACGTTCAAGGGCATTCCCTGAGCAGTTACGCGATTGGTCGCGGTGTTGAGCGTCAATCGCTCGAAACTCAACGCGGCTTGATTGGCGTCGTGGTTACGCATGCGCAACACCGCGTTGATCCTGGCGACGGCTATGCGCACCGAGAAGGGCTTTGTAATGTAGTCGTCGGCCCCCATGTTCAGTCCCGACACCACGTCATGTTCGGCCGTTAGATCCGACAGGATGATGAGCCGCATGGGGTGCAGGCGGCGTGCCACTCGCACACGGTCTATCAACTCGAGCGCGGCGAGCCCCGGCATGTTCCAGTCCACGATGATGAGTTGCGGCGGACGTTGCGCGATCGCGGCTGCGGCTGCGGCTGCGGGTCCATCGGTAATCGCCAGCACGACGAAACCGGCCTGCCTCAGTTGTTCGCGCAGCGGCTCGACTGTGGCGATGTCCCGATCGACAATCAAGATCTGCTTTTGACGTTCGGCGGCCAGCATGCGCCTCTGCATTAGAGGCGTCACGGATGACAATACTGTGACGATTCCTTGAATGCGCCCTCATCGTCCGACGGACGCCAGCCGCTGCGCCGCCCGCACCGAGACGTAGGAATAGCCGCGCAGCGCTTCTGGTCTAGGGCGCATCGCTTCCGGCCTGGGGAGCACGCTTGTCGGCGCATCACGATCCGAGGCATTCCAGGCTGCGAGCAGCAGCCCGAGCGCCAACCAATTGAGCGTTGCTTCGCGCCGCGCGGACCAGAACGATGCGGCGGGATTTCTTGGACCTAACGTTGTGATGGGCATGGCAGGTCTCCTTGTAGCTTCAAGGACAGTATCGGCGAGAGAGCGCTGGTTTTTGGGGGCTCGAATCGGGCGATCCGCGGGCCAATTCTGGCCAATCATGGCAATGGCCCTCAGGCGTCGAATTCGGGGCTCGTTCAGCTATCATTCAGCCATGAAAAAGCAGATTGCGATCGTCGAGGACGAGCCGGCTTTGCGCGAAAATTACGCCGCGGCCCTGGCACGCCACGGCTATTCGATCAAGACCTACGGCAATCGCCGCACGGCCATGCAGGCCTTCGGCACACGATTGCCCGATCTTGCCATCATCGACATCTCGCTCGAGGACGAGGCCGAAGGCGGCTTCGATCTGTGCCGCGATTTGCGCGCGCTGTCCGCGGAATTGCCGATCATTTTTCTGACCGCCAGGGACAGCGAGTTGGATGCGGTGTCGGGATTACGGCTGGGGGCCGATGACTTTCTTACCAAGGACGTCAGCCTGCCGCACTTGGCGGCTCGCGTCGCAGCCCTGTTCAGGCGCATCGATGCGCTGCGCCGCCCCGACAATGCTGCTGAAATCGTGCGGCGCGGGGCTCTATCGATCGACGGCGAGAAAATGCAAACCACCTGGAACGCTGCACCGGTCACGCTTTCGCTGACGGAATTTTGGATCGTTCATGCCTTGGCGAAAAACCCGGGCCATGTGAAGAATCGCCAACAATTGATGGACGCTGCGAATGTGGTGTTGGACGACAACACCATCACCTCGCACATCAAGCGCGTTCGGCGCAAGTTTCAGCAGGTCGATGCCGCCTTCGATGCCATCCAGACCGTGTACGGAATGGGTTATCGCTGGGTCGAGTGAGCATCCGCCTGCAACTGTTGATTGTTGCGCTCACCACCCTGGTGTTGCCGTGGGCGGGCATTCAATACGCCCGAGAACTCGAGACCGCGCTGCGCAGCTCGCAGGAACAATCGCTGTTGGCGAGCGCCGGCACCATTGCCAACGCCCTATCCGCCCAACCCCAGCGGGTATTCCATGATGCCGGCGATACTCTGGCATTTTCGGCCGCTGCGGGCGATCTTTATGTCTATCCTTTGGTGACGCAGCCGCTGCTCGATGGCTATCGAGAGGATTGGGACGTTCCGACGGAGCCGACCCCGCTGCCGACCACGACCGGGTATCGCGCGCGTCTTCAAGCCGGCTCAACTGAGCGCTTCCTCTATTTGTTCATCGAAGTCGACGACGCGCATTTCACTCCAGAGCCCCATAACGTGCGGCCGGACACGGACCGCTTTGATCGGGTGAATCTGGCGCTGGACGGGCCAAACGGTCGCGAAGCCTATTTTTTCGGAACGGATGCACCGGGGCTGATCGCCGCACAAAGCGTGGTCAAGGGTGAGGACGGCGCCGATCAAGTCGTGGCGGAACCCCGAATTCAGGCTTTTTGGCTGCAGACGGCCGCCGGCTACCACCTGGAAGCCCGCATACCCTTGAGCTTTGTCGGCCGGCATCTCTGGGTCGAGGCGCTCGACGGGCGCGGCAAGCGGAAAGCGGGATTCGCGGCTGACAGCGCCGCGGGCGGCCGGCTATTTTTTGCGACCGCCGGACTCGATACGCTGCTCGAGAGCTTCATCGGCGACGGTACCCGCGCCACTGTCATCGATGCCAACGCGCTGAAGCTCGGTACCGCCGGCACGGTGGTCTCGAAAAAACGCGCCGAGACGGAAGGGTCCGAACCGATTTGGTATCGCTATTTCTTGGGCGTCGACACCTCTGAGATGCCGACACTATCCTCGGCGCCGGATCACTTGAGCGGCGAGAGTGTCAGCTCAGCCCTCGAGGGGCATCCGCATGCGCAATGGGTGCTCGGCGGCAGCAACCGCGAAATGCTGTTGATGGCTGCGGCGCCCATCGTGATCGACGGTCAGCTGCATGGTGCGGTCGTATTGCAGCAGGCATCGGATCAGCTGCTGGCGCTGCGCGACCGCGCCCTCAGCCGCCTGTTCAATCTCACCCTGATCGCGACCGCGGCAGCTGTCATCATCATGTTTGCGTTTGCCACCTGGATCAGCGTGCGTATCGGCAGGTTGCGCGATGCCGCGGACACGGCGGTGGGCAGCGATGGAAGAATTCAATTGAGCATGCCGGAATCCGCCAGCGCGGATGAGATCGGCGCATTGTCGCGCGGCTTCGAGCGGCTGTTGGCGCGCTTGAATGAACATGCGCAATATCTGCGAACGCTCGGCGGCAAGCTGTCGCATGAGCTGCGCACGCCGCTGACCATAGTCCGCTCTTCGCTGGACAATCTTGAATCGGAGGGCTTGCGCGACGATCAGCGCCGCTATATCACGCGCGCCCGCGAAGGGACGCAGCGCCTGCAATCGATTTTAAGTGCGCTCGGCGCCGCGGCACGGGTCGAGGAAAGCATCAAGCAATCCGAAAGGGTGAATTTCGATCTACGCGAATTGTTGATTTCGGCGGTGGCCGCCTATCGAGACGGCTTCCCCGGCACACATTTCGTGCTGCGAACGCCGCAGGACCCCTGTTTTGCGCGCGGCGCGCCGGATCTCATGGTGCAGCTGCTCGACAAGCTCATTGAGAATGCCGTTGATTTTTGCCCGAAAGAGGGCACGGTCACGGTACGCCTGGAGCACGTGCAGGCGAATTATTGTCTGCAAGTCGCCAATGACGGGCCCCTCATCCCCGAAGCTCTGATGGGCCGCCTATTCGAATCTTTGTTCGAACAGCGCCAGGGCGGCGACGACAAGCCGCATTTCGGCTTGGGGTTGTACATCGTGCGGCTCATAGCCGAATTTCACGGCGGCACGGCGGTCGCCGCGAACCGGGATGATGGCAGCGGCGTGGTGTTCACCATCACGCTGCCATTGATCTAGTATCGCGGCACTTGTGAAGGACGAGTGTCGAATGGCTAAGCCGCGACCCCCGAGCTGGCCGGATGTCCCAATGCCAGCTCGCCGGTCACGGGCTGGCCTTCATGCGTCAGCAGCCATTCTTTGCGATCGATGCCGCCGCCAAAGCCCGTCAGTGAACCATCCGCGCCGATGACCCGGTGACAGGGAACAATGATGGCAATCGGATTGCGGCCATTCGCGAGTCCAACCGCCCGCGAGCCGTTGGGATTGTTCAGGCGTTTGGCGAGTTGTCCGTAGCTGCGCGTTTCACCGAATGGGATCTTGGTCAGTTCGCGCCAGACGCTCTGCTGAAATTCGGTGCCCTCCATGCGCAGAGGCAGATCGAAATCGCGCCGCTTACCGGCGAAATATTCTTTCAGCTGACGCGCGGCTGCCGGCAAGGGATCGATGGTGGCATTTTGAATCCAGTCATCGCCCAAGCCGGGTAGTTTACTCGGCTTGTTCCGGTACAGATTCATGTACAAACCCGTGAGGGCCGTGCCATCGGTTGTCAGCATCAATCGACCAATGGGACTTTCGACGTAGCAAAAAACCTTCATGGCACGACTCCTGATGATTGCCAAAGATAATGTGCCGCATACGCGCGCCATGGGCGCCAAGCCTCGGAGCGCTGTTGCAACTGCTTCTGATTCGACCCTGCAGCCCGCATCAATACCAAATCGCCGGTGGGAAATGCATCGGGCCAATGCAGCGCGCGCATGGCGATGTAATTGGCGGTCCAATGTCCGATGCCCGGCAGGCCCATCAAGCTTTCTATCTGTTCTTCAACATTGGCCGCATAGGCCAGCACGATCTTGCGCTGCGAGACCGCCGCCGCAAGGCCGACCAGACAGCGGGCGCGGGCGCCCACCATACCTAAGGCGGCGACTTGCTCGGCGGGAACCAAGGCCATACGCTCCGCTGTCGGACTCAAACGATTGAGCGCGGGATAGGGAGTTGCGATCGGCTCGCCGAAGGCTTGAGCCCAGCGCCCCGACAATGTGCTCGCGCCCTTCACGGAGACTTGTTGTCCCAGCACGGTCCGTACCGCCAGTTCAAATCCGTCGAATGCACCTGCGACTCGCAGCCCCGGCAATCGGCGCACCGTGGCGGCAAGAATGTCATCCTGACGCAGCACCGTGCTCACCGAATCCGGCGCGGCGCCCAGATCGAACAATTGTTTTACCCTGCCGATGACCGTGCCGATCACCGGCGTCAATGCCGGAGAGATTTCCAGATTCAGCGCGCCGCCGCTTGCGTGCATCGACACGGCAATCCAGCCTTTGACAGCACCGATGGCAACCGTGCGCCGATAATGCGTGTCATCCGCCGCTTCGACTCCCGGAATGGCGCGCAAACGTAAATAAGCCAGGAGACTCTTCCATGCCAGCGGCGGCCTGAATTCCAGCTGCACGCTCAAGGTGTCGGTATCGATCGATTTGCCGCGAATCGCTCGAGGACTCAAGCCGTATCGGGATTTGAACAACGCGTTGAAGCGCCGCACGCTGCCGAAGCCGCTGGCAAAAGCAATATCGGTCAGATCGAGCGCGGTTTCGCGCAATAGCCGCTTGGCCAGCAACAGCCGCTGCGTCTGCGCCAGTTCAATCGGCGAAACGCCCAGCTCTGCTTCGGTTACCCGGCGCAGATGCCGGTCGCTGACGCCCAAAGAAGCAGCAAGATCTCCGACCCGCGCACTGGAAAGCGCATGTTCTTCGATGCCGGCCATGGCGGCGCCCACCAATCGGCTGACGGCATCGACAGGCGCCAATCCAGGCGCTCTTTCCGGACGGCAACGCAGGCAGGGTCTGAAGCCTGCGCCTTCAGCCGCCGCCGCATTGGAATAAAAGAGCATGTTTTTTCGCTTGGCCGGACGCGCAGTGCAAATCGGCCGGCAATAGATATGCGTCGAGGTAATGGCGACATAAAAGCGGCCATCAAAACGGCGATCGCGCGCTCTGACCGCGCGATAACAGGCATTTGAATCGAGTTCCATGGGGCCATCTTAGCCCTTCCCGGGGCAAATACTCGCCGTTTTCGGACCTCGATATCGACCCCGTTTTCGCTCTCGATCACGGGGCCTTGATCAGCGTTTACGCCAACGCGGTCTTGAACAACACCATCATGCGGCCCCAAGCTTTTTCAGCTTGCTCGGCATTGTAAACGGCCGAATCCGGCGGGCACCAACCATGCTTGGTGCCGGCATACATTTCGATTTCAGCGGGCAATTTTGCTTTCGCAAATGCTTCGCGCAGAATATTTTTGACCTCAGGTTCTTTCTGGTCGTCGTTTTCCGCAATTGCGATGAGAAATTGCGCTTTCATTTTGGGTATCAACAGATGCGGGCTCTCGGGCTTGTCGGTGGCGAGACCGCCGCCATGAAAGGTCGCCCCGGCGCCCACTCGATCCGGAAAGGCCGCAGCAGTTCTGAATACAAATGGTCCGCCCATGCAATAGCCCGTGGTGCCCATTTTGCGTTTTTTGTCGACCGCCGGTTGGCCGTCAAGATATGCGACAAATGCGGTCGCATCGGTGAGCGCAGTTGCCGGCGATAAGGTGCCCGCGAGACTCATCAGTCCCTGGCGCGTCGCCGGATCGTTGAAATCAGGATGCTCGGGCGCGGTCGGAGCTTTCTTGGTTCGATAAAAAGGATTGATCACGAGCACGGTGTAGCCGGATTCGGCCAGGCGCTTTCCCATCTGTCTGAATGCGGGCCGCAAACCGAAGATATCCGGCCAGATCAACACTGCAGGATATTTGCCCTTCACGGGATGCACGAGATAGGCATCGCAAGTCCCGTCGGGTGTCTTGATCTCGACTGCCGATTCTTTGGTGTCCGCCGCATCGGCCAGGCGGGGCAGCACGGCGGAGAGCCCAACTCCTAAGGTCAGCGCCCCGAACTGCCGTCTCGACAAATCACGAGAGCGTGATATTTGGTACATTTCATCGAGATCGTCTTTTTCGCACATAGGGGTCTCCGTATTCTCCGATTGATCAAGCAGGCACTACAAGAAATGAAATCGTCTTCGAGGTATTGCCCGGCTGTCAAGTTTCGCGCAGTCCCAATTGCTGCAATATCCCCTGTGCGGCTTCGCGGCCTTCGAACACCGCGGTCACCACCAGATCGGATCCGCGCACCATGTCGCCGCCCGCGAAAATCTTTGGATTGGTGGTTTGAAATCGGGATTGATGCGCGCCGGACACGCGCACTCTGCCATTGTCGTGCAATTCGATGCGTTGCGATTGGAACCATTCGGGCGGGCTCGGTAAAAAGCCGAAGGCGATGATCACGGCGTCGGCGGCAATGGTTTCTTCCGTTCCCGGCACCACTTCCGGCACGCGCCGGCCGCGCGGTCCCGGGGCACCCAAGCGGGTTTCCACCAGCTTCACGCCCTGCACGGAATCGACCCCAACGATTTCTATCGGCTGACGATTGAATAGAAAGGTGACTCCTTCTTCCTTGCTGTTCTTATAGTCGCGCCGTGAACCGGGCATGTTGTCTTCATCGCGCCGATAGGTACAGGTAACACCGGCGGCACCCTGACGTATCGCAGTTCGATTGCAATCCATGCCGGTATCGCCGCCGCCGAGCACCACGACATTCTTCCCCTTCATGTCGATGAAATCCGTGCCGCTCTCCAACCCAAGCTCTCGATTGATATTGGAGATGAGATACGGCAATGCCTCGTGAACGCCCGGAAGATCTTCGCCGTCGAAGCCGCCTTTGACGTAAGTGTAGGTTCCCATGCCGAGAAACACCGCATCGAACTCGGCGGCGATTTGCTCGAACGGAATATCGCGGCCCACCTCGACGTTCAAGCGAAATTCAACGCCCATACCCTCCATGATTTCGCGGCGCTTCTCCACCACGTCCTTTTCCAGCTTGAAGGGCGGGATGCCGAAGGTCAGCAATCCGCCGATCTTGGAATAACGATCGAAGACCACCGGCTTGACGCCGTTGCGCACCAGAATGTCGGCGCAGGCGAGACCCGCAGGCCCCGCACCCACGACCGCCACACGCTTATTCGTGCGCGCCACATTCGACATGTCGGGTTTCCAGCCTAGGCGAAAGGCCTCGTCCGTGATGTATTTTTCGATGGCGCCGATGCTCACCGCGCCGAGGCCGTCGTTCAAGGTGCAGGCGCCTTCGCACAGCCGGTCCTGCGGACAAATGCGGCCGCACATTTCAGGCAGCGAATTGGTCTGATGCGACAGTTCGGCCGCTTCGAACAATTTTCCGTCGTTGATCAGCGCCAGCCAATTCGGAATGTAGTTATGGACCGGGCATTTCCATTCGCAAAAGGGATTGCCGCAGGAAATGCAGCGCCCGGCCTGCTGAGCGGCCGATTCTGCGCTGTATTGCGAATAGATCTCGCGAAACTGCCTGGTGCGCAGCTCAACGGGGAGCTTGTCCGGATCCTTGCGCGGAATATCGAGGAATTGCAGATGCCTGTCGGCCATGGCGGTTCGCAGCGCTCGCGTTAAGCGGCGCGGCGCAGATTTTCCAGCAGCGAATCGATCGCAGAGGCCTTTGGTTTCACGACCCAAAATCTGCCGATGTAGGTGCGGAAATCATTGAGCAGCTGCGCACCCCACTCGCTGCCGGTGGCATCGACATGCTGCTCGATGAGGCCGCGCAAATGTTGTACGTGCGTACCCATGCCCTCCGGCGAGACGCGGTGAATGTCGATCAAATCATGATTGTAGCGATCGACGAAATCCCGCTCCATGTCGAGCACATAGGCGAATCCGCCGGTAAAGCCGGCGCCGAAATTCACGCCCGTGGTGCCAAGAACGCAGACCACCCCGCCGGTCATGTATTCGCAGCAGTGATCACCGGTGCCTTCCACGACGGCGAGCGCCCCCGAGTTGCGCACCGCAAATCTTTCCCCCGCGCGACCCGCCGCATAGAGTTCGCCGCCCGTGGCACCATACAGACAGGTGTTGCCCATGATGACCGTGTCGTGCGCGACGAAATTCGAATGAGCGTACGACCTTAGAACGATTTTGCCGCCGGCCATTCCCTTGCCGACATAATCGTTGGCCTCACCTTCGAGATTGAGGTGCAGGCCTCCGACATTCCAGACGCCGAAACTTTGTCCGGCGGAGCCTTTCAGGTCTACCTCTAAGGGCGCGGCGCTCATCCCGGCGTTGCCCCAGCGGCGCGCGATCTCGCCGGAAATGCGTGCGCCGATCGAGCGGTTGAAGTTGTTGACGGCATAGTGGAATTTTCCGCCCGACCTCGCGTCAATCGCGGCGCGCATGTCGCTGAGCATTTGCTCGGCGAGCAAACCTTTGTCGAAAGGCTCATTGTGAGGATCAAGGCAGTATTGCGGCTTGTCGGACACGAGCGCCGAATTTGCCAGCACGGGGGACAAGTCCAGCTTGCGCTGCTTCGAGGTTTCACCGGGCAGGATTTCCAGCAGCTCAGTGTGCCCGATCAACTCGGCCACGCTGCGTACGCCCAAGGAAGCCATGATTTCGCGACATTCCTGCGCCACGAATTTGAAATAGTTGATCACCATCTCCGGCAATCCGATGAAATATTTGCTGCGCAGCACGTTGTGCTGCGTGGCGACGCCCGTGGCGCAATTGTTCAAATGACAAATCCGCAAATACTTGCACCCCAAGGCAACCATGGGCGCGGTGCCGAAACCGAAGCTCTCGGCGCCGATCAATGCCGCCTTGATCACGTCGAGGCCTGTCTTCAATCCGCCGTCGGTCTGCAGGCGCACGCGATGGCGCAACTCGTTGGCGCGCAGCGTCTGATGCGTCTCGGCAAGGCCTAGTTCCCACGGTGTGCCGGCGTACTTGATCGACGACAAGGGGCTGGCTCCCGTACCACCGTCGTAGCCGCTGATGGTGATGAGGTCCGCATACGCCTTCGCGACCCCCGCCGCTACGGTGCCGACTCCCGGCTCCGCGACCAATTTCACCGACACCAGCGCCTTGGGATTGATCTGCTTCAAGTCGAATATCAGCTGCGCGAGATCCTCGATGGAGTAGATATCATGATGCGGCGGCGGCGAGATCAGGCCCACCCCCGGGCGAGCAAATCTCAAGCGCGCGATCATCTCGTTGACCTTATGGCCCGGAAGCTGCCCGCCCTCGCCGGGCTTGGCGCCCTGCGCGATCTTGATCTGCAAGACCTCGGCATTGATCAGATATTCCGGCGTGACGCCAAAGCGGCCCGAGGCAACCTGCTTGATCTTGGAATTCTTTTCGGTGCCGTAGCGCACCGGATCCTCCCCACCCTCGCCGGAATTCGAGCGAGCTCCCAACCGATTCATCGCTATGCCAAGGGCCTCGTGCGCTTCCGGAGACAGGGCGCCCAAGGACATCCCGGCGCTGTCGAAGCGCGTAAGAATGGCTGAAATCGGTTCGACCTCTTCAATGGGAATCGGGGCCGCAGTGGCCTTCAATTTCAGAAGATCGCGAATGCAGGACACCGGCCGCTCATTAACCAACAGGGCGAATTCAAGATACTGCTCGTAGCTGCCGGTCATCACGGCCGACTGCAGCGTGGCCACCACGTCCGGGTTGTACATGTGGTATTCGCCGTTGTGCATGTACTTGAGCAAGCCACCCTGTTCGACTGGCTCAGTCTTATTCCAGGCGCGCTTCGCCAGATATTCGGAATCGGCCTTGAGGTCCGCGAAATCCGCGCCTTGAATGCGGCTTTCGGTACCGTCGAAACACAGCGCAACGACCTCATCGCTCAAGCCCACGATCTCGAACAGCTGCGCGCTGCGATAGCTGGCGACGGTACAAATGCCCATCTTGGACATGATTTTGAACAGACCCTTGCGAATGCCGCGCCGGTAGCTGCGGCCCAATTCCTGGCGCGCGATCGCTTCCATCTTGAGCACGCCCTTGCGCATCATGTCGAACAGAGTCTGGTAGGCAAGGTAAGGGTATACGGCGGTCGCGCCGTAGCCGATCAGGCAGGCGAAATGATGTGCATCGCGCGCGGTGCCGGTTTCGACCAGGATATTGCACTTGCAGCGCAGGCCCGTGGCCACCAGCCGATGATGCACGGCACCCGTGGCGAGCAGAGCTTGGATGGGCAGCTTGCCCTTCACCAGGTATCGATCGGACAGGAGCAATACCAGCTTGCCCGAGCGGACCGCGGTTTCCGCGTGGTCGCACACCCGCAACAGCGCAGTCTCGAGGTCCAGATGCTCATCGTATTGCAGATCGATGAATTCATTGGGCACGCCTACTTCAGCGAGCGCCACGATTTGCCGCAGCTTGCGCTGCGAAAGGATCGGCGAACTCAACACGATTTGTTCCGCGTGCTGAGGCGATGGGACGAAGATATTCGCTTCCGCGCCGATCTGCGTCTGCAGCGACATCACGATGCTTTCTCGCAAGCTGTCGATGGGCGGGTTCGTCACCTGTGCGAACTGTTGGCGAAAATAGTCGTACAGGGATCGCACTTTCTTCGACAGTACCGGCATGGGCGTGTCGTCGCCCATCGAGCCGACCGCTTCGCTTTCATCTTCGGCCAGAACTCGAATGATCTCGTCGCGCTCTTCGGCCGAGACATTGAACATCTTCTGATACTGAGCCAGGATCTCGCGGTCGAAGGGTTCGGCCGCAAGCCGCGGATCGATCAGATCGGTTTGCAGATAGCGCACGCCTTTCTTCAGCCAAACCTTGTAAGGGTGGCGGGTCTTGAGCAGATCATCGATCCGCTTGGTTGTCATGAGTTCGGCAGTCTTTAGATCAAGCGCCAGCATCTCACCGGGCCCCAGCTTGCCTTTGTCGACGACATCTTCCGGCCGGTAATCCCAGACACCCGCTTCCGAAGCGATGGTGATGTGCCGATTCCTGGTGATGACCCATCGTGCGGGCCGCAGTCCATTGCGATCGAGCGTGCAGCAGGCGTAGCGGCCATCGGTCAGCACGATCCCGGCAGGACCGTCCCAAGGCTCCATATGGGTCGCGTAGTACTCGTAAAATGCCTTCAGGTCGGGATCGATCATGTCCACCGATTGCCACGCCGGAGGAACCAGCATGCGCATGGCGTGCATGGGATCGAGGCCGCCGACGAGCAGCACTTCCAGCATGTTGTCGAGCGACTGCGAATCCGAGCCGCTGAGGGACACCAGCGGCAGAATGTCGCTCAAGTCCGGCAGCAGCGGCGAGCGGAACAGCGGTCCGCGTGCGACCGCCCAGCTGCGGTTGCCCTGCACGGTGTTGATCTCGCCGTTATGCGCCAGGTATCGATAGGGATGCGCAAGCCGCCACTGCGGCAAGGTGTTGGTGGAAAAGCGCTGGTGGAACACCACCACCGACGCCTCGAGCCGAGGGTCTTTGAGATCGGGATAGAACTGCGCCAGATATTGCGGCATGACCATGCCCTTGTAGACGATGGTGCTGGCCGACAGCGACGGCACATAGAAGACCGGGTCCTGTGCATCGAGCTTTTTTTCACAGCGACGGCGCGCCAAGAACAATTTGCGATTGAAGGTCGGCTCATCGATGTCGGCCGGTGCGTTCACGAATACCTGCTCGATGAGAGGCAGGCTCTTGAGCGCCTCGGAACCGCATGCCGCAGGATCCGTGGGCAACAAGCGAAACCCCGCGACTTGCAGCCTCTCCAGGCGTAGCTGTTCAGTCAGCGTCTCGCGCGCCTGCGCGGCCTTGGAGGCATCGTGATTCAGGAACACGAGGCCGGCCGCGAACAAGGGCGCCAGGGCGAGGCCGGCCTCCGAGGCAACGGCGCGCAAAAATGCGGTCGGCTGTTTGATCAACAAACCGCAGCCATCGCCGGTCTTGCCGTCCGTCGCGATCGCGCCGCGATGCGTGAGCCGATTCAACGAACTGATCGCGGTCTGTAAGACCCAATGGCTGGCATGATTATCGAGGCTCGCGATCAAGCCAAAGCCGCAGGAATCCTTTTCGTAGGCGGTACGGCACAGACCCCAATCCATGAGGCGCGGATCGGCACCGCCCAAGTTGGTGGAATAAGAGGCCGTGTAGTCAATCGTCATATCGCGCGCCCATGGTCAAACCAAGCCCTGCGCAAAGAACGCAAGGAGCTTTTCAAAACAAGAACTTAAACTCGGTTCTTGGCACTCAAATTTGAAGCGCCAGATGGGGCAAACGCCGCGAAGCGCGCCTGTGTATGGTTCAACCTTATATGGATGCCGCCCTGATTGGCAAGCTTGATTCGCGCGGCGAACTCAAGCGTCAGCCGGCGATGTAGCGCTCCAACTGCTCGATCTGCTGGCTTTGTTCTTGGATGACGGCTTTGACCAGATCGCCGATGGACAGCATACCCACGACGCGCCCCGACTTCACGACGGGCAAGTGCCTGAATCGCCCATCGGTCATCAGCTGCATGCAGTGATGCACGGTATCGTCCGGGGTCACGCTCACCGCGGGCGAACTCATAATGTCGCTCACCGGCGTGTCGTGCGATGAGCGATTCTTCAGAATCACTTTGCGCGCATAGTCGCGTTCCGAAATGATCCCGAGCAACGCGCCCTCGTGCATCACCAGCAATGCGCCGACGTGCCGCGTCGCCATGATTTCGATCGCGCGCAGCACGGAGTCCTGCGGAGCGACCGAGAAAATCTGGCTTCCCTTGGCCTGAAGCAATTGACTTACGGTTTGCATAGGTCCCCCCGTTATAGCCGCGATCCGGCGCCCTGATGGTCTCTTGACTATACTCGCGCCTCGTACCAGGACAACCCAAAAAAATGACCGAATCCCCAAAGCCTCCCCCCACTGCTGCCGTGCGGCCGCACCCGGTGAATTCGCCCTTCGGCGTGCGTATCGACCCCTACTACTGGCTGCGCGACGATGAGCGCAAAGATCCGGACGTTTTGGCCTATCTCAATGCGGAAAATGCGTTTCGCGAAAGCAGCATGGCGGCCGCAAAGCCGCTGGAAGACGCCTTATATGGTGAGATCTATGGCCGCCTGAAGCAGGACGACTCGACGGTGCCCTATCGCAAGGACGGCTACTGGTACAGCACGCGCTTCGAGCCCGGCAAGGAACACCCTATTTTTGTGCGGCGCAAGGACTCAACGGGTGCAGCCGAGGAGATTTTGCTGGACGCCAACGTGCACGCTCAGGGACTTGGTTATTACCGCATCGGCGCCTTGGAAATCTCGCCGGATTCGCAGTGGCTCGCCTTCTGCGAAGACACGACCGGCAGGCGCCAATTCACGCTCAGGTTCAAGGATCTGCGCACTCAGGAAATTGCGCCCGTTGCCATTCCGGACGTCGAGCCTGACCTGGCGTGGGCCAACGACAATCGAACCCTGCTCTATGTCGAGAAGGATCCGGAGACGCTGCTGGGCCTGTACGTCAAAAAGCACGTCCTCGGAGAGGACCCGAAGCGCGATGCGTTGGTGTTCGAGCAGACCGACCTGCGCTTTTATACCGGCGTTTCCAAATCCAAATCCGACGCGTTCATCTTCCTGCACATGGAAAGCACCTTGTCGTCCGAATGGCGCTACGCGCGCGCCGACGATCCCGAGCTTCGCTTCGAGATTTTCCTGGCCGAAGAAGCCGATCATGAATACGACATCGAGCATCTCGGACAGGAGTTCATCGTCCGCTCCAACTGGCAAGCGCGTAATTTCCGGCTCGCGCGTGCGCCGATCGGCGCACGCAGCAACCGCGCTGAATGGGTCGATGTGATGAGGCATCGGGATGATGCCTACATCGAGGACTTCGATGTGTTCAATGAGTTTCTTGCCGTTTCGGTGCGTAGCGGGGGTCTTCGCAAAATATGCATTCATCCGCTGGACGGCGCCGCCGAATTTTTCATTGCCAGTGATGAAGCAGCGTATTCCACATCGATTTCAGTCAACATGGAATTGAACACCAGCATCGTGCGCTACGCTTATTCGTCGCTGACCACGCCCACGACGCTTTACGACTATGATGTACTGACGGGCAAACAGGTTCTGCTCAAGCGCGATCCGGTGCTCGGCAGTTTTGATCCCAAGGACTACGCCACTGAGTTCTTCTTCGTGCCGGCGCGCGATGGCGTGCAGGTTCCCGTATCGCTCGTGTATCGCGCAGGCACTGCGCGCAATGGCTCAAATCCGCTGCTGCAATACGGCTATGGGGCTTATGGCCTCTCCATGGACCCAAGCTTTTCCTCGCCCCGCTTAAGCTTGCTCGACCGCGGCTTTGTCTACGCCATCGCCCACGTGCGCGGCGGCCAAGAAATGGGCCGCGCGTGGTACGACTCGGGGCGCAAACTGCACAAGAAAAATTCCTTCAACGATTTTCTGGACGTCACGCGCGCGTTGGTGGAGCGCGGTTACGCCGCCAAGGACAAGGTGTTTGCGATGGGCGGCAGCGCCGGAGGTTTGCTGATGGGGGCCATCGCCAACATGAGCAACGGAGATTACCGTGCGATCGTCGCGCAGGTGCCGTTTGTGGACGTGGTGACCACCATGCTCGATGAGACCATCCCGCTCACTACCAACGAATACGACGAATGGGGCGATCCCAAAGAGCGGGAATTCTACGATTACATGCTCTCGTACTCGCCCTACGACAATGTCAGCCACAAAGCCTATCCCGCGATGCTGGTCACGACCGGCCTTTGGGACAGCCAAGTTCAGTACTACGAGCCGGCCAAGTGGGTGGCCAAGCTTCGCGCCGCGAAGACGGATCAGAATCGCTTGCTGCTGCACGTGGAGATGGCAGCGGGTCACGGTGGAAAATCCGGCCGATTTCAACGCTATCGCGAAATCGCCATGGAGTACGCGTTTTTGCTGAACGAATTGGCGGGGTAAAAAAAAGGCGCCGCGAGCGGGAGGGGGAAGCTTTAACCGCGGCGCCTCGGGGGTGACCCAAAATCTTGAAACCTATCTGTCGGCGCCGGTCTCCAGCGCTGCGCGATACGCCGTGGCCGGCGCGTAACGTGCCGCAAGCCGTGCGGCAGACGCCACACGTGCATCAATCCTCGCGAGGGCAAACTGGCCATCACCGCGGCGAACCAGCAGCGTGGCTTCGCGGTTGCCCTCCGCGGCCAGCAACGCAACGACTTTCGATTGCATACCTTGAGAGAAGCAAGCAGCGTGCCAGGCCGGACTCCAAGAAAAATCAGTGAGTTAGGCGGGTGAGGACTTTCACATAGTGACGCGAATTGTCGGGTGCTGACACGCTTAGGTTAGGAACCTGTCCGAAGATTCCGCGTAGCCGCAGTGATGGATTATGTATGGATCAGCACACAAGCTTGGCGCTGGGCTTTCAGCGCCTTACAAATCGTATTTGCGCGCTTTTCGGTCAATCCCGCAACCTGCAGGCGATACAGCGTGCCGGACGCGCCCTTCTTCGGGGAGACCTTCGGCGACAGTCCCGACAAAACCTTGGGGTATTCCTTGTTGAGTCTCGCCCAGCGTTTGTCGGCGGCATCGGAACCGGATTTGAACGCGCCGAGTTGGACGCCATAGGGTCCTTGCGGCTTCATCGCTGCATGCGCGCTCGATCCACCCGCCGCCTTCGCCGCAGCCGGCTTCGACGCGATTTTTGGCACAGCGGTTTTCGGAGGCGCCGCGACCGGTGCTGCAGCTTCCGGCGGCGCGGACTCCGGCGGCGAGGCTTGAGTACCTGCCGGCGCAGGTGCGGAGGGCGCCGCGGCCAACGTGAAATTCTCGACGCGAATTCGCGCCTCTTCGGTCCACTTGCCTTCCGGATATTGCTTCAAGAATCCCTGGTACGCATCGAGCGTGTCGGTATCGCGCGCTTTTTGCCAGTCCCTTTCCTCATAGAGTTCTTTGACGCGTGCCTGAGCCTGCGCGGTAAATTCGCCGCTCGGATATTTCTTCAGGAAGAGCTCATACGCGTCCGTGGTGTTGGCGGTCCGGGTTTTCTCCCAGTCGCTTTGCTGGCGGCTGCATCCTGACAGGGCTAACGCGGCAGTCAAAGACAGGACCAGAAACACTTGTTTGATGACCATTTTCACACTCTACGGGGGTTTCGGGGAATTGCGCATTCTACGTCGATTCGCCACCTGGCGGCGACGCCAAGCTCGTCACACCACGGGCTACCCCAATAGGATAAGAAGGCGTCATGACCCAAGAAAAACGCCGGTTTCTGGACAGCAATTCGGCCACACCCACCTTCATCGGAGCAAATTCGGTGTTCGTCGGCGACATTCGCGGTACCGGCCAATTCGTGGTTTCCGGCGAAGTGCACGGCGACGGCGAGCTGGACGGAGCGCTGAATCTGTCGGCATCCGGCAGCTGGCATGGGCAAGTCCGGGCGCAGCAGGCGATCGTCGCGGGCACCATCCTGGGCGGCCTGATAGTCAAGGATAAGCTGGAGATCGGCTATACGGCGGTCATTCGCGGCAAGGTTAGCGCACGCACCGTCGCCATCGCCAAGGGTGCGATCGTCGATGGAGAAATCGAAGTCACCTCGGACGCCCCGGTGATGCAGTTCGAAGAGAAGCGCGACAGCAAAAGCAGCGTCGACTGAATTCTGCGCGACTGTTCGCGATTGGCGACAGAGATTCAAAGTTGGTGTGTTCGCGCGTAATCACGCATTCTAAGCGCCATCGATTTAGCCCCTCGGTACAAATGAAACAATACGATGTGATCGTCATCGGCGGCGGCATTCATGGCGCCGGCGTTCTGCAAGCGGCCGTGGCGGCCGGACACAGCGCACTGCTCATCGAACGGCAGGCGCTCGCCGCCGGCACCTCGAGCCGCTCCAGCAAGCTCATTCACGGCGGACTGCGCTACTTGGAATCCGGGCAATTCTCGCTGGTCCGCGAGAGCCTGCGCGAGCGCGCCATTCATTTGCGCATTGCCTCGGAGCTGGTGGCGCTCAAACCTTTCTATATTCCGGTATATCGCGACACCCGGCGCAGGCCCTGGCAGTTGAAAATCGGGCTGTGGATTTACGCACTGCTCGGCGGCTTCGATGCGGCCACGCGCTTTGGCAGCGTGCCGAAATCCGAATGGCCGCAACTCGACGGATTGAAGACCCTGGATCTTGACGCCGTCATTCGCTATCACGATGCCCAGACCAACGATGCTCTCTTGACTCGTGCCGTGGTGAAATCGGCCCTGGGGTTAGGCGCCGAACTTGCGATGCCCGCGCGATATTCGCGCGCGGTTTTGGCCGAGGACGGCGTGATCGTGACTTACACCGCAGCCGGTGCGACCGTCGAATGCAAAGCCCGAGTGTTGGTCAATGCGGCGGGACCTTGGGCGATGCAAGCAGCGCGCGCGGTCGAACCCGCCATTCCCATACCGGACGTGGACTTGGTGCAGGGCACGCACATCGTCATCCCTCACCCGGTGACTGCCGGCATCTATTACGTCGAGAGCCCCACAGACGCTCGGGCGGTGTTCGTCATGCCTTGGGCCGGCGCGACCCTGATCGGTACGACCGAAACCCCGTATCGCGGCGACCCCGACAACGTGCATCCTTTGCCTGCCGAGGAGGAATATCTGCTGGCGGTGGTCCGGCACTATTTTCCGGCCTTGAGCGGCTTGACCCGCGACGATATTACCGAGCGCTTTGCGGGCCTGCGGGTTCTGCCTGCGGCCAGGCAGGCAGCATTCGACCGCTCGCGCGAGACCATATTCACCACGGATCGAGACGTACGCCCGCGCGTGCTATGCATCTATGGCGGCAAACTGACGGGATGGCGAGCGGCTGCGGCCCATGTAATGCAGCGTATCAGCCCCTCCTTGCCGGCCGCCGTGAGGCGAGCCGAAACGGATCTGTTGATTTTGAGGAGACCGACATGAAGATGAATGCTGTGGTCCTGGCGGCGCTGGCGCTGTTCGCGACGCTGGCACACGCAGAGGACTACCTCAGCCCCACCGAGGAGCGGGTTCGCTTGTCGCTGGGCGTCGTTCACCTCTCCAACAACACCGATCTTCAGCTCAACAGCAGCGCTGGCGTTCCCGGCACCCCGGTCAATGCGGAAGATGTGTTCGGCCTGGACAAGAGCGACTACGAAGCCAAGATCCAAGCCATGGTGCGCGTCGGCGAGCGCCATCGGCTTTGGTTCGATTATTTCTCGTTGGATCGCACGGCTTCGATGACCATGACCCAACCCATTGTATTTCGCGACGTCGTGCTGCAGCCCGGTGATCCGGTGAATTCCGACCTCTCGATTCGCACCTTCGGCATCACCTACGGCTATTCGTTTCTACACGGCGACAAGTACGAAGTCGCCGCGACCATCGGCATCAGCGACACGGACATCTCGGCTCGCGCCCGCGTTCAGACTCAGGCGCGCCATGTTGATCAAAGCGAGGATCAGGCCGGTCCCGTCCCGAACGTGGGTTTGAACGCCACGTATGTCGTGAGCAAGCGGTTTTATTTCGACGGCCGCGCGCAATACCTGAAAGTTCGGGTCGACGATCTCGACGGATCGTTGGGGATATACGAGTTGGATGCTCTGTACCGTCTGCGTCCGAACATTTCCTTCGCCTTGGGCTACAGCATGTTCAAGGCCAGCCTTGTCTCGGCGCAGACCAAGCAAGCGGGATCCTTCAATTTCAATTCCAAGGGTCCGGAATTTTTCGTCAGGATCGCCTTTTAGTTTCTCGGCACTGTGAATTTGAGCGGGCCCGAATGGCTGGAGGAAGAGTTGATGTTGATCGGCTCCACTACTCATCAGGGAGCGTAAGACAGACTGAAGGCACTGCCGCCTTCGTGCCTTGAGTCTGTCTTACCCTCCCTGGCAAGCATTAACCGGTCAAAATCACTGGGCCGAGGTGCTGGATTCGACCGCGAATTCGACCCGGTTGTTCGCCACTGCGGCCTTGTTCCAATCCCCCGCCGTGAGGCTGTCGGTGCGTGCAGGATAGGGCGTTCCAGGGTGCGTGGTGCCCGTGCTTTCCAAGGCAACCGTGATCGCACCCGCCGTCCGTTGACGCACACCCGCCACCAAATTCGCAAATGCCAACGACTGGCGTTGTTGTCCTGAGAGAGCCTCGTCCAGCGGATTGCCGATCAGATCGCAGCCCTTGACCGGCAGCGTGGGCACGGCCGGCACGTAACCTTCGGTGGCGTTTCCCGACAGGCAATATATTCCGGCGGAACTCGTGATCTTGACGACGCCGTGAAAATTTTGTGCCTCGAGTTTCATCAAGAGTTCCCGCAGCACTTCCAAGCGGCTGCGATCAAAAGCGATTTCGCCGTAAGGCACCGGCTCAACTCGCGATGCGCTCCCGGCGGATCCAGCCCCAGTGGGCGCGGATGTTTGCGTGCCGCTGTTCGCCGAGGCAAGCGCGGCAGTGAGATCCTTGACCGTGGCGGTCAGATCGAGTCTGGCACGCTGCAATTCCGCGTTGCTTGATTCCACGCCGGAAAGTTCCGCGCGTAGGCCCGCCAGATCGTTGCGCGTGTTCACCCAACTCGCGGCGAATGCGATCGCGACCAGGCTCGCCCCCAAAATGCCGGCCACCCACGGCCATGCCGACTTCGGCGGCGGCGGTGGGGGTGCGATCGGGTCGGCGCCTTGGATCGGCATGGAGTTGCGCACATCGCTGATGATGCGGGTCGAAAAACTATCCAGACTGGCGACGATGAAGCGGCGAATATCCACCGCCTGATCCTTCACGGCGGTTTCGATCCGGCGCCCCCAATCGGTCGGGGCACCGCCGGCGATCTTGGGCGGCGGCCGTTCGACCGCAACACCTGAGTCGATCTCGACTGGGTGCAGAGCGGGTTCCGCCATATCGCGCCGATCGGGCAACAAATGCAGCTCGTACAAGACCTTCGACACATCGACGGGCCGCACCTGCTTGGGTAGAACACCCATGGCGCCCAGGGCGCGGGCTTGGCCGACATACAACTCTCCCTCTTGAGAGGTGTACATCATGATGGGGATCATCGCGGTTTGCGGATTGCCCTTGATGGCCTTCACAGCCTGCAGCCCATCCATGCCCGGCATGAGATGGTCCATGAAGATCGCATCGGGACGGTTGCTTTTCAAATATTCGATGGCTTGTTCGGCCGACTCGGCCATGTCGACTTCGATGTCGTACTTTTCCAGCATGCGGCTCAAAATGACGCGGGCTGACTTGGAATCGTCGACGACTAAAGCGCTTTTTCGAGCCATGGGATTAGTTTAGCTCAGTACCGAAAGCGATTATCACCGTGCCCGTCGCCGACATGCTCGTCGCGGGGTCGCGACGAGCATGCGGCGATTCTTCGGCCGTGCGGGAGCGTAAGGCTGGCCGCCTCGACAAACCTAAGCCGCCGGTTCGGCGCTCGGAGATTCCTTGTTCTGGGCAATCCAGGTCAACGCGGATTCAACGTCGGCCAGTTCACTTGCGGTAAACCCTTCGATCCGGACACCCGTGGCTTCTGCCTTTTTCTTGGCAAGTTCCGCGGCTGCGACGGAATGTACCCACACCAAACCACGGCGCACTTTGGCGGTGAATTTTTGCTGCTTCTCTTCGCTCATTACCCACTCCTTAAAATTATCTGTGCAGTCTACGGTGCCGCGATGGCGCGGTCCATCCGCGCACTGTAGGCGTTGAGCGCGCGCGAGACCACCCCTATGTACTGGTTGGCCTCGTCCCAACGGCGCTCTTCGATGGCCTCGCGAATCCCGGGCAGGGTCTTGACGCCGTAGCCCGTATGCAATCCGGGGGCATATATCATGTGCTGGTACCACTCCCGACCCGGCAAGCCATGCGGATCCATCAGGCTTTGCTCCAATATGGTGAGGGTCGCATTCACGCGGTCGCGCTTCTGCCGGCCGGCCGGATCGGCGCCGGCATCCAAGCGCGCGTATTCCTTGTCGAATGCCTTGGCGCTTTGCTCCAATTTCAGCACGGCATTGTCGAGCTCGGCAAAATTTAAATACGGCACCTCGGCGACGCGCTCCGGCGGCGCTCGCGGGGTGTCCGGATTTGCCGTCAACTTGTAGGACTCATCGTCCAGCAGCTTGGTCAGCTCAACAGTCTTCGTGCGCATGCCGTCGGCGAGTTTGTGCAGTTCCTCGTCATAGGCCGAGATCGAGGCGGCGAAATCGCTTTCTCGCGCCGGAATCAGGTCAGCCTGCGAGGCCCGCAGCATGATCCGTCCGGCCACTTTTGCCAGCGTGACTCCATACTCGAACGTGGGATCGACGAACCGTCGGAAGTGGTCGAATGAATCGTAGGCGGAGTGATATACCCCATATTGAACTTCGCCTTCGAACCCAAGGTTCACTGAGTTGATGCCCAAGTGCTGCAGGAAAGGAGTGTAATCCGAGCCCGAACCCAGCGCTCCTAACTGCAAATCTCCCGCCGCGGAGGGTCGCGAAGCCGACTCGGCGCGCGGCGAGTCGAGGCTCGAGACGCGCCTTTCCGCCAGCGCCCGCGCCAGCACAGTTGCACCGGTTTCTGGATCCTTCACATCCCGCGCCACTTCACTCAAGAAGTGCTGCACGGCATGACTGCCTTCGGCTTGCAGAAAGCCGCGTCCGTTCGTGTCGGAATTGACGTAAAGCACGGCTTTTATTTTCAGTTCCGCGGCGTGCTGTTCGGCCCATTCGGTCGAGCCCAACAAGCCCGGTTCTTCCCCGTCCCAGCTGTTGTAGACCAAGGTGCGCCGCGGCCGCCAGCCTTCCCGCACCAATTTGCCGATGGACCTGGCTTCCGCCATCAAAGCGATCTGGCCGGCGAGCGGATCCAAGGCGCCGAACACCCAGCCATCATGATGGTTACCGCGAATGATCCACTGGTCGGGCGCTTCGCTGCCGCGAATTTTCGCGACCACATCGTAGATCGGTTTTTGAGTCCACTCGGACAGCACTTTCATATGGACCTGAGCCGGACCGGGACCGACGTGATAGGTCAGCGGCAAGCCGCCGCGCCAGGAAGGTTGCGCGACGCGGCCGCCGAGCGCGGCGAGCAGAGGCTGTGCATCCGCGTAAGAAATCGGCAACACGGGAATCTTGAGCAAGGTCTTGGCGTCTTTGAGAGCGAGACGCCTGGCGCCCGGAACCGCGCCGACCCCGGGAGTCAGGGGGTCTCCGCTATACAACGTCAGATCCTGAACCGAGCCGCGCTGCACGGCATTGGGCGGCCTAAACCCTCCTTTCGGATAGGTGTCGCCGGCGCCGTAGCCATCGTCGCGTGGATCGGAATAAATCAAGCAGCCGACGGCGCCGTGCTCGTAAGCCAGCTTGGGTTTGAGTCCGCGCCAGCCGCCGCCATAGCGGGTGAGTACGATGCGTCCCTTGACGCTGATGCCCTCGCGTTCAAGTTCCTTGTAATCGTCCGGCATGCCTTGATTGACATACACCAACTCCGCGGTCACATCGCCGTCGGCGCCATATACGTTGTACGGCGGCAGCTCATCCTTGGTTTGCGTCGATGTGCGGTCGCCTTCGATCGGCGGCTCGCTCAGCAGGGCCTTGAAGTGCGTGGGCGCTATCAGTTCGACCGATACCTCTTTGGGCGTCGGGTACAAGACCGAAAAGGTTTCTATCGACGCATCCCAGCCCCATTCCTTGAACTTCGCAAGCTCAAATTCGGCATTCGCCTTGTCGTGTGGAGAGCCCACGTGGTTCGGCGCGGAGCTCATCTGTTCCAGCCACGAGCGCAAATCCGCCGCCGACAGGTCCGAATCGAAACGCTGTTCCAGCTGTGTTTCAGCCGCCGCGGCGGCGCTCGAAAATCCCTCGAGATCGACAGGCCCCGGCGGTGCGTCCGCGGCAACCACGGCCGCCATACCGAGGCCGGCAAGTGCGGCAATCAATGCGCTCAGGCCGCGCGGAATCGTCAGTACCATTTATAGCTCCTATTATTCGCGGATACCGGTGCCGCGGTTCATCAGGGTTACCGCCAACATGAACATCACGGTCGCGGCGGAAATCATGATGGCATAAGCCAGGCGCAAATCGACGTCCGAAGTGCCGAGGAAGCCGAAGCGAAATGCGCTCACCATGTACAGGATTGGATTGGCATTCGAGGCCATGTGCGCCCAGCCCGGCAGCATGGTGACCGAATAAAATACGCCGCCTAAATAAGTCAGCGGCTGCAGCACGAACGTGGGAAACCAGGAAATTTGATCGAAATTCTTGGCGAACAAGGCGTTGATGAAGCCGCCGAGCGCGAAGATGAAACTCGTCAGGAATGCAGCCGTGACGATCGCCAGCACATGCGTGATCGACAGACGCGTAAAGAACAATGAGATGATCGTCACCACCGCGCCCACCAGCACGCCGCGCAGCACACCACCCATTGTGTAGCCGGCGACAATCAACCAATTCGGCAACGGCGACACCAGGAGTTCCTCGATGTGCTTGCCGAACTTGGCGCCGAAGAACGAGGACACTACATTGCCGTAGGAGGTTGTAATCACGTTCATCATGATGATGCCGGGCGCCATGAACTGCATGTAATCGTAGCCGCCGATCTGGCCGACGCGCCGCCCGATCAAGCTGCCGAAGATCACGAAGTATAGCGTCGCGGTGACCGCGGGCGGCACGAGTGTCTGCCCCCAGATCCGCACGATGCGGCTGAATTCGCGGATGATGATGGTTTTGAAACCGATCCAATCGGTGCGCGCGCGCGATTCGGCCATCACGAGACCTTCGCCGCGGCGGTCTTGACGCTGCCATCGACCAGTCGGATGAACAATTCCTCCAGCCGATTGACCTTGTTGCGCATGCTGTTGACCGCAATTCCCTGCGCTGACAGCTGCGCGAAAATGTCGTTCAGGCTCTGCGTCTTCGACATCTCGATTTCCAAGGTGTGATCATCGGACAAGATGGCCGTGAAGCCCGAAAGCTGCGGGGCGAGGCTGCGCGGCTCGAGCAAATTGAACACGAACACTTCGGTTTGCAGCTTGCGCAGTACATTCGCCATGCTGTCGCGCTCGATGATGTTGCCGCCCTCGATGATGGCGATGTTGCGGCACAGATTCTCAGCCTCTTCCAGATAGTGCGTCGTCAGAATGATGGTGGTTCCTTGTGCATTGATGTTGCGCAGAAACTCCCACATGGAGCGGCGAATCTCGATATCGACGCCGGCGGTCGGCTCATCCAAGATCAGCAAGCGCGGCTCGTGCATGAGCGCGCGCGCGATCATCAGGCGCCGTTTCATGCCTCCTGAGAGCGAACGCGCCACCGAATTGCGCCGGTCCCAAAGCTGCAGCTGCTTGAGATATTTCTCCGCGCGCTGCTTCGCAAGCGGTCGCGGTATGCCGTAGAACCCGGCCTGGTTCACCACGATGGTGAACGGGGACTCGAACATGTTGAAGTTGATTTCCTGCGGCACCAAGCCGATGCAGGACTTGGCCGCTTCCAACTCCTTGTCGATGTCATGGCCGAACACCTCGACCACGCCGCTGGTTTTGTTGACCAGCGAAGTGGTGATGCCGATCGCCGTGGTTTTGCCCGCGCCATTAGGTCCCAGAAGCGCAAAAAAGTCGCCCTCCTCGACCTCCAAGTCGATGGCCTTGAGCGCTTTGATTCCGTTTTTATAGACTTTGGTGAGCTGTCGGAGGACTAAGGCATGCATAGGAGCCGCGTAGACTAAACCTCGCGAGGCTCGCTTGGCAATTGAGCCGCGGCGGCAAGCTGCAGTCCCGAGAGCTGAACCCGGCGCAGCGCGGCAGGATCAGGGCGCGCCGCCGCGCTGATTAGGGCGGTCCAGTAAGAGCCGCAGCCGCTCCACCGGGCGGTGAGGTTTGCGGCCTCGGCGAGCGCCAAGGCCGGCAACGCGTCGACTGAGATGCCGCGAAAGGCCTCGGTCGTGTTGCCATGCATGCCAAGGAGCAGGTGCGCGGCCAGTCCGGCGCTCGAGGCCACGTGCCAGGTATAAAAGAGCGCAAGCCGCACGAAGTCGACGATTTCAGCATCGACTCGAAGGTCATCCGCCACCCGCCAGGTCCCAATTGCCTGCAGGCGTCCTTGCCAATAGACATCATCCGCGAACCGCAGATCGAACAATGCGTAAGGGCAATTTGCGGCCGAGACTCGCTGCGCCGGCGAGAGACCCGCGACCTGCCGGGCCAATTCCGGCGAGAGCGGTCCATTGCCGGCCAGATCGAGGAAGCGGCGGTTCAAACCGCGCATCGAGGTCAGATGTTCGATGGAGACATGCGACTGCTGCGTCCAATTGCCGATGTATGCGTCCTGCACAAATCGCCCCTTTTTGTATTGAAAAACTTCTTGGCAAGCAAGCTAACTTTGTGACAAATTTCTGTCAAATTCTTTTTGTCCCTGAAACACACGATTTGCACACGGGAGACGGCCATGCGGGTGTCCGACGATCGCTATACGAGAGACCGGCAGAAATTTGATCTTGCACTGCGGTTGATCCGCCACGAGGCGCGCACTTTTACCATTCGCCAATGGACCGGCTTGAGCGATGATCGCATCCGCAAGCTGTACCGAAGTTACGTCTTGAACGGCGACGCGCACGAGGTCACGCGCCACCGCGGCAAGTCGCCGCGGCAAGCGGCATTCTTCTTCCGCAATCCGGAATTGAATTTCCAAGCTGCGCAGCTGGCAAGCCTGTTCGTAATGTACGGATTGGTCCGTCCCGGCGAACGCGGCCTCGAGCCGCGCTATCGCGTGGGATCGCTGGAGTCCGGCGCGTTGCTGTGCCGCGCCTACGAGGCCTATCTGGAAATGCACAAGCCTGTGAGCATCTCGTTCGAGCACGCTTGGTTTCTGCTGCTGGCACTGGCGCGCCACGATGAGGTAGGCATCGCTCGCTGTACGATTTGCGGCGGCGTGCGCGTGCGCGACCTGCTCGGGAAACGCAAGCTGACCTGCGCCAATTGCGACGGTGCCATCGACAACACCGCGAAGGCCTCGCCCTGCTAGAATCCTTTGCATGCAGCAAGGGAATATCTTTGCCGGTCCGTACGTGGACCGGGACGCGCATTTGCGAAAGGATCCCGCCTGGTTTGCGAGCGCGCTCGCCGACGAGCGCAGCCGTTATCTTCCCGTTTGGAATTCCCGCAATCTGATTACCGAGGGCGACGCGCCGCGCGCCGCGCTTCTCGAGCTATCGGCCGTACCGGAAGAACGGCGCAACGACAACGATCTGATTCTTCTGGGTCGATACGGCGACATCAACGTGTTTGCCTACGAGATTGAATCAACCGAACCGCCGCAGCTTGGGTCGGGTACCCGCTTCGAGGATCTGCGCTTGGTGGCCGCGGTTCTGGCCCCTGAGGAAGCTGGAATCCTGGGTTATGCGCGAGGCATCCTGCTATGGCGAGCTCGGCACCGCTTCTGCGGCACCTGCGGCGCCACCACGCTCGCCGCCCGCGGCGGCCATGTGCTCGTCTGCACCAATCCTTCGTGCCGGCATGAACACTTTCCGCGCACCGATCCGGCCATCATTGTTTTGGTGAGCGATGGCGAGCGCGCCTTGCTGGGAAGACAGGCTTCATGGCCCGTCGGGCGCTACTCCACGATTGCCGGTTTTGTTGAACCCGGAGAATCGTTGGAGGACGCAGTGGCTCGCGAGGTATTCGAGGAGACCGGGATCGAGGTGGACCAGATCGAGTATCACTCCTCGCAGCCCTGGCCCTTCCCATCCTCATTGATGCTCGGATTCACGGCGCATGCGCTGACGACGCAAATTCGCAGACGCGATGATGAGCTGGAAGATGCGCAGTGGTTTACGAGAGCGGATTTGGCGTCGGGCAAACCCATTGTGCCGCCGGGCATATCGATTTCCTTTCGATTAATCGAACATTGGTTCGATGCAGGCGGAGGCCCGAAACTCCGGGAGATTCACAAGATCTCGACCTGGCCCGCCGCTCGTTGATGAGGCGCTGGCCCGCTTGAAGCGTTAGCCGCGCTCCCAATGACCGGGACGCATGCGCCAGCCGTCGCCGGCCCTCACCCAGGCATGATCGACCCAGTGATACCCATGTCTGCCGGGGGCCCAGCGGCCCGCGACCCATACATGGCGGCCGCCGACCCAGTTCCAGTATCCGCCCACCCAGACGTAGCCTGGATACGGCGGGGGACCGGCAACTTCCACGCGTACCGGCGGCGGCGCGACCATGACGACGCCCCCGACATAGTGACCTTGATCCGGAACCACCACGCAGGCTGGTAACGCCAGCGCGATGACGAGGCCGAAAACAGCAGTTGCGATTAACGACTTGCGCTGATGCATGATCACTTCCAGTTATCAGAGAACATGAGGATCTTAACGTCCCTCGTTCCCCGCCGTTGACGGGATTTTGATCAAGCATACCGCCGCCGGCTATGGAGTACCACCAGAACGCGGTTTGGATTTGTCGTTGCGGCGCCGGGCTAAGCGAGACCCCGGCGCTCGCGCAGCCGGAAGGGTAGGCCGCACGATGCGTGACTTGAGCCGATACATTGCCTCATCGGCCCGATGCACCAGAAGCGCCGCATTTTCGCCGTGGTAGGGGTACATCGATTCGCCGATCGAGGCGGTCAGTTGCTGCTGATCATTGCCGATCCAGTACGGCAGCGACACGCGCTCGCGAATTGCATCGGCGACCCGGCTCACCGGAAACGGATCCGGCACACCGGGCAATACCACGACGAATTCATCGCCGCCGTAGCGGCAGCAGATATCGCCGGCACGCACTCGCGCCGCGATGCGCGTCGCCACCGTGGTTAGAATTTTGTCGCCCGCCGCGTGCCCATACTTGTCGTTGATCGCCTTGAAACCGTTCAAATCGATGAACAATAATCCAACGTGTAGATCCTGCAGGACCGCATCGCTGATTGCCGCCTCCAAGAGTTCCAGCATGCGGCGACGGTTATAGAGCCCGGTGAGCCCGTCGCGCTCGGCGAGTTTCTGCGTTTCAACTTCGCGCGCTTTCATGGCGGCCAGTTCGCGCAGCAAGTGGGCGTTGATGGCGCGCAAGCTTTCAATCTCGCGCAACTCGGGCGCGCTCACGCGGCGGCCGCGCGAATTTGTATCGCGCGGTGGCACTAAATCTCTCGAAGAAGCCTCGAGCGATTCGTCCTCGTTTGAAGCCACGCTCGGCCGCGCATATGCCATAGTACTTTCCAGTATTCCCGCTTGCCGCCCATTGTCGCGAGCTTTTGCCTCCCTCGGGGATCGGGCACTACCTGAGACATATGTAAGACTTCGCTGACCGGTTCACTCGTTGGTTTTCAAGGAGCCCAAAATGTCCTACACGGCAGATCCTCGCGTGCTATTCGCCGCCGAGCGCACCCTGCTTGCCTGGCAACGTACTGCGATCGCATTGATGGGATTTGGTTTCGTCGTCGAGCGATTTGGCTTGTTCCTACAATTGGTGGCGCATCAATCCCAGTCCAGCACGCAGCGCAGCTTTTCCCTGGCAGCCGGGGTGCTGCTGCTGCTACTGGGCGCGGCCGTGGCTTTGATCTCCGCGCGTCAGTTCCGCCAAGTCGCGAAGAATTTGGATCCCTCCGTCGTTCCTCCGGGCTATTGGACGCAAGTCGGTGTGGTACTGAACGTCGTTATCGCTCTCATGGCACTGGGTTTGGCGTGGCGCTTTGTATTTGCAGCGCAAAGCGGAGGTTGATGACGCGTCCCTGGGGATGCAGGCGAATGGGTCTCGATTTAACAATATGGCGGCGCAGTGCGGCGCAAGCCGGCGGCCAAACCGCACCGAAGGTCAACCCTCCTCAGGCTGTCCCGTTAAGTGGGCATGATGCAAGCTGAAATCGCCGTTCTGCGGTTCGGACTGGGTGCCAGAGCCGGTGATTTGGCCGCTGCCGCCGATCACCCTCATGCGTGGCTCATGTCGCAAATAAGGGGGCCCGTGCCGTTGGCGGTGAATTCGCCCTTGGCGCCGTCCGATCAGATATTCGCCAGCCTCTTGGCGGCGCGCGACGAACGCCAGAAGATGAAGCAGGCATCCTCTGCTGAAAGCCCGGATGCCAAGGTGTTATTCAATGCCATCCGCGAAGCCTATCAACCCCATTACCGCGCGCAGGTCCTGGCGCGTGCGCAAAGCGCCGCGCTGACGACTCGCCCCTTTGCGGAACGCCTGGTGCACTTCTGGGCGAATCATTTCGCGGTTTCTGCGGACAAGGGCGTGGTGTTTGGCCTCGCCGGAACGCTGGAGAACGAGGCCATCAGGCCGCATGTCGCCGGCCGCTTCGTCGATCTATTGACGGCGGTGGAGCAGCACCCTGCCATGATTGCATTTCTCGACAATCAATACTCAGTGGGCGGGGATTCTACGGCGGCGCGCTTCGCGTCGCGATTTCGCCGCGCGGATACGACGCAGCCCAAGCGCCAATTCGGCATCAATGAAAACCTGGCGCGCGAGATTCTCGAATTGCACACCCTTGGAGTAAACGGCGGCTACAGCCAAACCGACGTCACGAGTTTCGCGCAGATCATAACGGGATGGTCGATCGGCGGAGGCAAGGGCCGGCTGGCGGGGGGCGTGCCGGGCCGTTTTTATTTTCGCGACAACCTGCACGAGCCGGGTCCGAAGGTATTTCTTGGCAAGACCTACACCGAGGAAGGCCGGCGTCAGGGCGAGGCGGTGCTTGCCGACTTGGCGCGCCGCCCCGAAACGGCCAAGTTCATCGCTACCAAGCTCGTGCGGCATTTCGTCGCGGACAACCCGCCGGCCGCCGCCGTGGACCGCGTCTCACGCGCATTCTTGAATTCCGGCGGCGATTTGCCGCAGGTGTATAGAGCCCTCATCGAATCTCCCGAATCCTGGGATTCCGCCCCGCGCAAATTCAAAACTCCCGAGGACTTCGTGTTTTCGACCTTAAGAGCCTTGAACTTCTCGCCGGCACAGCCCGAGGAAGTCATTCGAACCTTCGATTTATTGGGGCAGCGGCAGTACACGCCAGGATCCCCGGCGGGTTGGCCGGACACCTCGAAAAGCTGGGACGGTTCCGATGCTCTCATGCACCGCGTCCTGTGGGCATCGCGGGTCGGCGCCAAGTATGAAAGCGGCGTGGAACCTACGGATCTCGCCGCCGCAAGCTTAGGTAGCTATGCGCGCCCGGAAACCTTGACCGCTTTGCGCCGCGCCGCGACTTCCGGACAGGCAGTGGCATTGTTGTTGATGAGCCCCGAGTTCCAACGGAGATAGTCATGTCGCGGCCAACCCAAATGAATACCGGCCGACGCCGCTTTATGATGGGCGCGGGTGCGCTTGCGGCGGCCGCCACCATTCCCCATGCCCTGTTCGCCTATACGGGTAGCTCGTCGCGCCTGGTGGTAGTTATCTTGCGCGGCGCGCTCGATGGCCTGGCCGCCGTGCCCCCCTACGGGGATCCTGACTATGCAAGCCTGCATCGTGAACTGGCGATTGCAGCGCCGGGCGCTGCGGACGGCGCGCTGGCGCTGAACGACACCTTCGCCCTGCATCCCTCCTTGAGCTTTTTGCACGAGCGCTTCGCCGCCCGCGAGTTGGTGGTCTTCAATGCGGTCGCCTCGCCCTACCGCGATCGATCGCATTTCGACGGCCAGAACGTACTCGAGAACGGTCTCACCAAACCTATGGGCACCGCCGACGGCTGGCTCAATCGCGCTCTCGCGGCGATGCCGCGCGGCGGCGGTCGCCTGGGGCGCAGCGCCGTGGCGATCAGCCAAAATGTGCCCTTGATCTTGCGCGGTGAGGCCGCGGTGATTTCAAAATCTCCGCAGGCCACGCCGGATGTCGACGAGGACCTGCTGGCGCGATTGGCCGATCTCTATTCCCATGACGATTGGTTCTCGGCGCGACTGAGCGAAGCGTTGCAGACCGAAAAAATGGTGGACGGCGCCACGGTGGACACCGCTGGGGGCTCGAGTGCCATGAGCAAAGAATCGGTCAAAGCAGCCTATCCGAATCGAGTGGGCGCGGTGGCCCGCATGGCGTCCGAATTAATGCGCAGCGACGGCGGCCCGGAGATTGCCGTCATCGAAGCCAGCGGCTGGGACACCCACGCCAACCAGGGAGGCGCCAAAGGCATCCTTGCCACGCGGCTGGCGGGACTGGATCAGGGGCTCAAGTCGCTGGCCGAAGGATTGGGCCCGCTGTGGCCGCAAACCGCGGTTCTGGTGGTCACGGAATTTGGCCGGACCGCGGCGGTGAATGGCACGCGTGGTACGGACCATGGAACGGGCGGCTGTGCCTTTCTAGTGGGAGGCGCTGTTCGCGGCGGACAAGTCATTGCGGACTGGCCGTCCTTGAGTCGCGCAGCGCTCTTGGATAATCGCGATCTGAAGCCAACGCTCGACCTGCGCAGCGTATTTAAAGGCGTGCTCGACGAGCATATGCACGTCGATGCGAATACTCTGGCCAAACGAGTATTCCCCGACAGTGGCGGCGCGCGCCCTCTTCAAGGGCTAATACGCGCCTAGACCCACTGCCATCGGGCGAATTTACATCCCCGATGATTCCACGCCGGAATTCATCGCCGGCGGCAATTCTGGCTCAGAGGCCGGCATGGCAGGCGGCGCGGCCATGGGCGCCGGCGTCATCGGCGCAGGCTTAGGCTTCGGCGGCGCCTTTACGGCGGCGGGCTTCGGAGCCGCCGGTTTCGCGGCGACCGGCATGGCCTTCTTAGGCGCCGCCTTCTTAGGCGCTGCCCTCTTCGGCGCTGACTTTTTGACCGCGCGCTTCGCTTTCGCCTTGACCTTCTTCTTCGCCTTTACCGGCCGCGCCTTTCTTTTCGCGGCGCTCTTTTTGGCCGAGCGTTTGACCGAACTACGTTTGGCCTTTGCCATCGGCCGCTTTGACTTGCGCTTTTTCGACTTGGTCTTTTTTGCCATGATCATCCTTCTCCTGAAACATCGTTCGAACTCGCCGTGAGAGTAGCCCTGAAAAAGTCTGCTGTCATCTGTGAGTGAGCACTGGAGTCGCTCACTCGGATTGCGTAGGCTGCCCGTGGTGTCCACAACCGAACAAATTCGCCCAATAAGAGATGTCTGGCTGAGACCGCGGCGCGTGTTTCGCGAGTTGGCGACACAGCCGATCGGCGTCAACGACTACTTGTTGGCCGCGGCACAAGGTCTCGCTACCGCCGTTATGGTGTACCGAACGCAACTTTCCGCATCCGGCGCGACCGCCGGCGAAATTCTCGGAACCGCCTTCATATTCGGGCCCATAGGCGGCGTGGTTAGCATGTATCTATTTGCGGCCATCTACGGACGCTTGGGCACGCGCGCGGGCGGCAAATCCGCCCGCAACCAAGTATTCCACGTGTTGGCATACGGCGGCATACCTGTGGCGGCATCGCTGGTTTTGTGGATATTCACGGCGCTGGTGGTGGGTGAAGCGGCGATTGTCGAAAAACCGGGTGCCGAGGTGGACGGATTCGTCGCTTTCGTACTTCGGGCGCAGTTTGCGGCCTACATGTTCCTGCTGTTCTGGAGCATCGTTCTGCAAGTCATGGGATTCAGCGAAACCTTAGGGTTAACCACGCGAAAAGCATTCGCGGTCTGGGTGCTGGGTCAATTGCTATGGCTGCTCGCCGCGTTCTTCTTGAGCATCCTGATCACGATTCTTTTCCCCGGACTCGTGCCCCGAACCTGAGGACGGGTCCGTCGGAATGACAGGCGCGGGCGGCAATATCGGCGGCGGCGCATGCAGCCGCTCGATCACCGACTTCGCGACTTCCGCCGCCGAGCGCATGCCAGTGGCTTGGGTGCGCGCTTTCGCCGGGCTGCGCGGTTTGATCTTTTTCGGAGCCTTTCTGGGGGTCTTTTTCGGCGCCTTTTTTGGCGGCTCTTTCGGTATGTTTTTTTGCGCGGCCTTGGGAATCTTCCGCGCCGGGCGAACCGGTTGCGTCGCCGACGATTTGCGAATGGCCGGCTTGAGCTCGAGCGTCGCTGCCGGCCGTGGCGCGCGCTTGGCCGAGGAGGTGGCTGCCGCATCGACTTTTCGACGAGCCTGTTTCGCGGCCTTCTTTTCGGTCTTGAATAATTTGCGCGCCTGCTTGAGATGCGCCTTCGCGGCGCGCACCTGGGTTTTTGCGGCGGTAGCGCGCGCGGCAGCCTTGGTTGCGGCAACCTTGAGTCGTTTGATGAACGGCGATGGGGTGCTCATCTAGGGCAACACGCGCAACAAGAATTGACGAATATCAGCGACTTCCTCGGCAGAAACCGAATGCTCCATGGCGTACTCGTGCCACTCAACCTTATACCCTTGGGCCTGCAAATAATCCCGCGATTTTACGCCCAGCATCACGGGCACGACGCCGTCGAATTGTCCGTGGGCCATGAAAATCGGCGTGGCGTCGTTGGCGGGCGCTCGCTCAGCCTGAAAGGTGCTTTCCCTGGGCAAATAGCAAGATAGCGCCATGACGCCGGCCAGCTTTTCCGCCAAGCGCGGTGCCGTGTACAGCGAGACTGCGCCTCCTTGGGAAAATCCCGCGAGCACGATGCGTGCCGCCGGGATGCCGCGCGCGGCTTCGCGGGCAATCAGTTCGCGAACCTTCTGATCACTGTCCTTGAATCCCGCGGCGTCTTCCGCGGCCTTTCGATCCAATCCCACGATGTCATACCAGGCGCGCATGCGCATGCCGCCATTGATGGTCACGGGCCGCGTTGGGGCGTTCGGGAAAACGAAGCGCCAGGCGCGCGACCCCTTCGGCACAAGTTCAGGCACGATGGGTTCAAAATCATGGCCGTCGGCGCCCAGACCGTGCAGCCATATGACAGCGGCGTTCGGTTGCGGCGCCGTTTCAACTTCGATGGTTTCGAGCATGACTCAATGTAACCGGAAACCCACGGCCGCGTCGCGGCAGTCGCAAAACGGGTGCCGCGGATTCGGTATATTCGCCGCATGTCTATTTCTTTGAGCCATCTGCGCCGCTACGCGATTTCGCGCTCGCTGTTCAAGCCCACCACGCTGAAGCGCGCCATCGAGAAGCTCGGATTCGTCCAAGCGGATCCGATTCGTGCGCCCGCCCGCGCACAGGATCTGACGCTGCGCCATCGCGTCAACGGCTATCGCGCGGGCGATCTCGAGCGCTTGTACCCCAATCTGGCGCTCGAGGAGGATTTCTTCGTCAACTACGGGTTTTTGCCGCGCACGCACCACGCCTTGATGCACCCGCGCAAGGTGAAGGCCAGGTCTTCGCTAAAGCGCGCCCGGCAAACGGCGGAGATCCTTGATTTCGTGCGCGAACGCGGAGCGGTGCATCCGCGGGAGGTGGACGCGCACTTCTCGCACGGCCGCGTCACCAACTGGTTCGGCGGCTCCTCGAATGCCAGCACTCAATTGTTGGACCACATGCACTATCGCGGACTGTTGCGGGTGGCCAGACGCGACGGCGGCACCCGCGTCTATATCGCGCGCGAAGCGGTGGTGGAAGTACCCATCGCGCCGGCCGACGCCAGGGCGCTGGCTGCGTGCAGGATGGACGCGTTGGTGGATGTGATCGTGCGCAAATACGCACCGCTGCCAAGCGGCAGCCTGGGATTTTTGGTGAATCGCCTGCAGCACGCGGCACCGCAATGGGCCAAGGAACGCCGGGCGGCCCTGGCTCGCGCCAAGCAGCGCCTCCCCCACGCACGCGTAGAGGGAATCGAATGGTATTGGCCGGCCGAAGAAAAGCCGCAGTCCGCGCGGTGGCGGCTCGACGACGAGGTGCGTCTACTTACGCCCTTTGATCCTGTGGTTTGGGACCGGCCCCGCTTCGAGATCTTCTGGAACTGGGTTTACCGCTTCGAGGCCTACACACCTGCGCCGAAACGCAAGCTCGGGTACTACGCCCTGCCCCTGCTTTGGCACGAGCGGGTTATCGGCTGGGGAAATTTAACCCTGACCGCCGGACGATTGGGCGCGGAGTTCGGCTACACCGACGGCAAGGCGCCACGCAACCCGGGATTTCGTGCCTCCCTCGACGCCGAACTGGAAAGAGTGCGCATGTTTCTCAAGAGTGTGTAGGTTCGGCGCTGGGGAGCACGCAGTCCCGTGCGGGACGCACCCGCAATGGCGGGAATCGGTCAGCGAAACGGTTTGCAGGGTATGGAGCAAGAAGCATGGCCATGAAAAAACCCCTGACATCGTGGGCGGGGCTGTTGCTGTTTCCGGTGCTTTGCTCGGCGCAAAGCGCATTCGACGGAACGTGGCGACCCGAACCGCAGAGGCCCTCTCACCCCAAAACGGAAATAGCGGTGTTGGCCGACGGGAGGTATGAGTGTCCGAGCTGTGCGCCGCCCTACACGGCCAAGGCCGACGGTCACGATCAACCTCTCCAAGGAAATCCCTACTTCGACACGATCAGTATCGCTATTGTCGATGATCACACTATCGCCAAAACCGGCAAGAAGGACGGCAAAGTCATCGCCGATACGAAAGTGACGGTCTCGGCTGATGGCGCCATCAAGACCGAGGTTCAAACCATCATCGGAATGGCTCCCGTGCCTATAGAGCTGACGTCGAAGTTCTCGCGCAGCAGCTCCGGCAAGCCGGGATCACATCTGGTCTCGGGCGGATGGCAGATGACGGAAATGGACGTTTCCAATCACGCCGAAGACACGACCTTCAAAGTGAGCGGCGGTGCGCTCTCGATGATCGACCGAATGGGCCGATCCTTTACCGCGAAATTCGACGGCAAGCCGGCGCCTTACAAGGGCAGTGATGAGTTCAACGGCGTATCCCTGAAATTGATCGACGAGGGGACGATCGAGGAATCGGACCTGAGTGACGGCAAGGTGGGCAAGATTTCGCGCTGGTCACTCTCGCCCGATGGACAGACCATCCACGCGCGCTTCGACGACCTGCATGGCCACATCCAGGAGCAGGACGGTCACAAAGTAAAGTAGCTTGGGAGCATCGATGCGCAGACGCACGAAGGGATATATCGGTGTCGCGGCGTTGGGCCTGACGGCGCTATGCGCGTGGCAAGTTCACGCATGGGCGAGCGAGGAGCCGATTCACGCCGGACACTGGTCCGTTCACTGGATGAAGCCGGAACCGGATTTGCGCCGACATTTTATCTGCGCGGATCCTTCGCTCAGTCCCGTCCCATGTCGGTGCTGTTGCACGTCCACGGCGTCGTGTTCAGTGCGTGGGTGAGTTTCTTCCTGGTTCAGACGCTGCTGATAGAGCGCGGCTCGCGACGCCTGCATCAACGCCTTGGCTGGGTCGGCGCCGGCATTGCCGCGGCAATGGTCATCCTGGTGACGGGTGCGTGATCGAACAGCTGCGCCGGGTGAACGGGTTTCCGCCGCCGCCGCTGGCCCTGGCGCTCAGCGCATTCGACATCACCGTGTTCGCAATATTGGTCGGCGCGGCGCTCTATTTTCGAAAGCGATCCGACTGGCACAAACGCTTGATGCTGTCGGCGACCATCATCTTATTGGGCGCGCCCATGTTTCGCTTCGTCATCCACCTCATTGGCCGGACCGACATGGCCGAAGTCTCGATCGTTTCGACGCTGCTGGTGGATGCATTTTTCCTGCCGTGCTTTGCCTACGACTTGCTGACCCGCCGTAGGGTCCATCCTGCCTACCTGGCTGCTCTCGTGCTGATCGTTCTGGATCAGGTTGCGCCAGCGACGGTCGTGTCTTGGACACTCTGGATCAACTTTTCGCAGGCGCTGCAGCGAATGCTCGCGTAACGCAAACGCCCTCGCGAGTGCGAGGGCGCTGCGAATCGCGCAGATCTTTTTGACTATTGCGGGTTGCGCGACGCTGCGGTCGAAGCGGTGCCCGCAACATCGAGGGAGGTTCCGCTGCTCGAATGCTCGGCATCAACCATGCCGTTCGTCGCGACCGTGCCTTTGTTGGCCGTGGCATTCAAGCCATCGGTACCCGTGAGGCTTGCAGAGGGTGCCGGCTTTGGTGCCGTCGCAGAGGGAGCCGCGCTCGAGCTGACGTTCGGCTTGGCCGTAGACTCCGTCGAATCCGCCACATTAGCGGCACCGGCAGTTCCGGTCTTGGAAACGCCGGCAGCCGACTGTGCGGCGGCATCGCCGGTGACCGATCCCTGTTTCACCGCAGTCGTTGCGGGATGCAGCTTCGGCTTATCAAGCGACCCGCCCACCGCCCCCTGACCCTGAAAGGCCCCCTGACCGGAAAGACCGCGGTTCATTCCCGGCATCCCGGAAAGCCCACCCCCTAGTCCACCGCCAAAGCCGCCACCTAAGCCGCCGCCAATACCGCCGGCGTAGGCGGGCGTGATGATTGCCAACGCGGTCGCGACGCTGATTGCAGCAAAAATGTGTTTAGTTTTCATCGTCGATCTCCTGTTGACCGCAGCCCATCGCGCGGCCTTCACCCATTGATACGAGCGGCCCTCCGCGTTTCTTCCCTCGTTGTTTAATTTTTTTCGAGGCAGGTGTTTCGAGACGCGGCTTGCCTCATTCGGTGAGGTAATTGGCCCCGACGAGGCCGAAGCCATATGTCAAATTGCGTCCCGGGGGCCCTAGGTCAATGGCGCTTTGAGCAAGCGCTTCGATTGCCGCATTGCTGCTGTTCAAATCGGGCGTCATTACGGATTGCGCCAGCAGCGCCGCCACGATGGGCGCCGCAAACGACGTGCCGCGGATCGCCGAATATTTTCCCCCGATGTCGGCCGCCGACATATCGGCGCCGCGGGCCGCAAACATCACTTGGCTGCCGCGCGCCGCTTCGATCAGCACGCGTCGATGGGCGTCCACAGCGGTCACGCCGACGACCTGCGGATAGGAAGCTGGATATAAGGGTGGAGCGGCAGGTCCATCATTGCCCACGGCCGCAACCAACAAATATCCGCGGGACGTGAGCGCCCGCACGATCCGCGCCAGCGCGGCGTTATCCGGACCCACGAGGCTCACATTGATCACGGCGACCCGCTGCTCGGCCAGCCAGGCAAAGGCGCCGGCCAGGGCATCCACGGCACCGCCGGTCGGGGCGTTGCAATAGACATCCGCCGCGTACAGTTCGGCCCTGTCCAACATCCCATGAAAGCGTGTCGACTGGCCGACCAGCAAGGAGGCAACGGCCGTACCGTGCGCACTGGGGAACGCGCGGTCGCCGCAGCCCCAGGGATGGATCAACGCATCGCGAAAGACCGGATGGGAGCGGTCAACGCCGGAATCGATCAAGCCGACGCGCGGCACCAGTGGATCTGAGCTGCGTGCAGGCGCGCTTTGCGGCGATTGCGCAACGCTCGGGGCACCGGCGGATACAACTCCGACGCCGGTATAGATGTGATTGAAATCGTAGGTTCCGGCCGGGTCGGCCTCGCGCAACTGCCGCAGCGCCTTGACGGTGCTCATGGAAGGCGGCGACTGTAGGACAACCAGGTGAATATCCAAATCGGCGATTGATTGCTCGCGCGCAATTCTGAAGCCGTTTGCTTGCGCCGCTTCGATCGCCGGCCTTGCGGGCGAGTAAGCCAGCAGTTCGCCGCGCACGATCGGGTTGCCGTGCGGGTCCGCGGCGATGGTGCGCGGGTTCGCCCGAATCAAATTCGCGGTGAGTAGATGACGTGCATCGCTAAGTTGCTCAAGCGTGCCTGCTCCCGCCTGGCCAACCGTCTGCGTCAATTTCTGGGCCGGCAGCGAGGGTAATGGAGCAATCGGCAAGCGCAGCTGCGCCTGGGCGGAACTGACGGCGAAGGTCGCCATCGCTATGCAGAAAAATACGCGCATTGAAACGCCAAGCCTCAAGGTTGTGCACCCGGCTGACCGCCCTCTCGGACTGTTAGCATGCATGGATTAAACATCAACTCTCCAGCGTCTACCTCATGAGTACGAACGACAGCGTCGAAAACATCCAGGAACAGATCGTCGCTTTGCTGCCTCGCTTGAGGCGCTTCGCGCGCAATCTGGTGCGCGACCCGCACGATGCCGACGATGTCGTACAGATTGCCGTGGAGCGGGCGCTGCTGCGCTTGGATCAGTGGCGCAGCGATGCCCGCCTGGACAGTTGGTTATTCAAGATCCTGCGCAACGCCTGGATTGACGAGGTGAGGGCGCGTGCACGACGGGCCAAAATTTTGATGCCGGAGGAAGCAGGTGAACACATCGGAGAGGCGAGCATGGAGCGGGAAATAGACCGATGGTCGGCGGAGGCGTCGTTGAGCCGATTGCCGGAGGATCAGCGCCTCGCTGTCAGCCTCGTATTGGTCGAGGGCTTATCCTACAAAGACGCGGCCGAGGTGCTGGATGTACCGCTTGGTACGTTGACGAGCCGGCTCGCACGCGGACGCGAGGCGCTTCAAGAAATGCTGCGGCTGCCGGAAGGGGATCTCTCATGACGATTTCGGACGAAACACTGATGGCCTACGCCGACGGCGAACTCGACGCGGCAGCCCGCGCGAGCGTCGAGATGGCCATGCAGGAAGATCCGGAAATTGGCAAACGCGTCGCCCGTCATCGCGCACTGCGTGAAGCGATGCAAAGTGCGTTCTCCACAGTGTTGAACGAACCGGTTCCGGAGCGGCTGATCCAAGCGGCGCGCGGGCAGGCTGCCGCGCAGAAAAGTGCGATCGTGAATTTGTCGATCGCTCGAGAGGCAGCACGCCAAGAAAAGCCAACTGCACCGCTGCGTTGGCAACCGGCCGCGATGGCCGCGAGTCTGCTGCTCGGTTTGGGGCTTGGCTTTTTGGCCTGGCATGGGTCGGGCGGCGCCTTGATTCGGTCCGGCGCGGGCGGACGGCTCGTCGCGAGCGCCAGGCTTGCCGAGGCCTTGTCGACCCAACTGTCTGATGATCGCTCGGCGGATCGCGTTGTGGTCGCCGGATTGAGCTTTCGCAACAAGTCGGGCGATTTCTGCAGAACTTTTTATTCGACCGGATCTGATGCCAGCTCGGGCCTCGCATGCCGTGAAGGAACTGACTGGAGGATCAAGGCATTGGCGCAATCGCCGCGCGCCGCAGCAAATTCCGGCAATTTTCGCACCGCCGCTTCAGAGGACTCCCCGGCCATCCGCGCTGCCGTGGAGGGCGCAATCGATGGCGAGCCGCTGGATCACGCCGGCGAGATCGCCGCGCGCGAGGCGGGATGGGCGGCCTCGAAGAAGCGCTGATCCAGCAGGAAACACGGCAACGGTGCCCTTGACAGTAATCGCATTTTTATGCACCATACGTGCAATTTTATGCATGCGTCAAAAATGCTCAGAACCGATCCCGAACACGGCAACGCGCCGGCGCGCCGAATGATGCTCGCGAAAATCATTCGCGAACAATCCGTCGGGCGCCAGACTGAACTGGTGGACCTGCTGCGCAAGCTTGGTCACGTCGCGACGCAATCCAGCGTGAGCCGGGATCTACGCGAGCTGGGCGTCGCGAAGATGGGCGACCGCTATGTGTTGCCGGAGAACGGCGTCACACCCAAAAGCGATTTTTCCGCGCTCAAGCAGTTCGTCAGCGCACGCCTGACTGCCGGCACCAATCTCACGGTACTCAAGACGGCCATCGGCTCCGCTCAGAGCGTGGCAGTGGCCATCGATACCGCTCAATGGCCGGAAGTGGTCGGCACTATTTCCGGCGATGACACGATTTTCATTGCAACCTCAGGCGCAGAGGCCCAGCGCAAGCTCGGCGATCGCCTGCTCGCCCTTTTCGGACGCTAAATCTCATGACATCCACTATCGGCCGTAGCGCCGAGCCCATTCTGTTGGCGTTTTCCGGCGGCCTCGACACCTCGTTCTGCGTGCCGTGGCTCAAGGATACTTATCAACGCCCCGTCATCACCGTGACCGTCGATACGGGCGGCATCGACGCGCAAGCAGCCCAATCGCTGGCACAGCGTTCGGCGCAGCTGGGTGCCATCGAACATCATTTGATTGACGCAAAAAGCGCGTATTTTGAGCAAGTGCTCAAATTCCTGATCATGGGCAATGTCCGCCGCGGCAATGTGTATCCCCTGTGCGTCGGCGCCGAGCGCGTGTTGCAGGCGCAGACAATCGCGCAAATGGCACTGTCTTTGGGAACCAAGATGGTCGCTCATGGCTGCACCGCCGCCGGCAACGACCAAGTGCGCTTTGAAGTCGCCCTGCGCACGCTGGCTCCTGATCTCGAGATCATTGCGCCGGTCCGCGATCGCGCGTTCAAACGCCCTGAACAGCTCAAGTATCTCGAAGAGCACAAGCTGCCGGTGCCGCCATTCGGCGCGGCCTATTCGATCAATCGTGGCCTCTGGGGCGTCACCATCGGCGGCAAGGAAACCCTGACGTCCCAGGGCAGCATTCCAGACGACGCCTGGGTGCTGTCGAAGGACGCGTTCACGCATCCGCGCTCAGCAGAGCGCCATACGATTGGCTTCACCCAGGGCGTGCCGGACAGTCTCGATGGCAGACTGCTGTCCGCCGTGGCGGTCATCGAAGAACTCGAGACTCTCGCGGGTCCCTTCGGCATCGGCCGCGGGATTCATTTGGGCGATACCGTCATCGGCACCAAGGGTCGGGTCGCTTTCGAAGCGCCGGCCGCCGAGGTGTTGCTCAACGCGCATCGCGAACTGGAAAAATTGGTGTTGACCGGCAAGCAGTCGCGAATCAAGGAAAGCGTCGCGCAACCCTATGGGGACTTGGTGCATGAGGGTCAACACTTGGATCCGGTGTGCCGGGACATCGAAGCGCTGCTCAAGTCCTCGCAGACGCGTGTCAGCGGCGAGGTGAAAGTATTGTTCAGGCCGGGATCCGTGTTCGTCGAGGGCGTGTCTTCGCCCTATTCCCTCATGGCCGCCTCCAAGGGCGTGTATGGCGAATCCGCGGGCGAATGGACGCCGACCGACGCGCAGGGCTATTCAAAAATGCTGGCGTTGACCGGAGTCTTTTACAAACGTGCGGGTGGAGGTTAGCCAATCATGAACAGCATGCGCACGATGGTCGTCGACAAGATCGCCTCGGTGACGCAGGCGTGCGGTTTATCGCATGAGCTGCGAGTCGCGCCGGAGATTCCCTGCGAGGAAGGCCTCGTGCTGGTGGTGGAGATCCTGAACAACAAGGCCAACTACAACACCTTGGAACTCATCAGCGGGCGAATGGCGAAAGTGGTTCGCGGCGACATCGTGGTGGGCGCCTTGGGCCACCGCAAAGCGCTGTTTGGTTATTCAGGCCACATTCCCGCGGCGCTCAAGCCCGGCGATGTCATTCAAATGCTCAACATCGGCGGCGTGCTGGGAATATGCGATTCGGCGACGCAAGATAAAGGCAAGCCCTTCGATTGTAAGGTTTTGGGCACCGTGCTGACGTTTCCCTACTTGGGCGAGCGCATCGGCGTCCCCGCCAAAGTGGGGTACAAGGCGTTGGACTACGACGCGCCGCTCGAAGCGCGCGGCGTACCGGTCGTGGCCCTGGCCGGCACTTGTATGGAGGCCGGCAAAACCGCGGCCGCCGCCGCCATCATCGCGCGCATGCGCCACCGCGGCTTGATCGTGGACGCCTTCAAGGCCACCGGCGTTTCCTTGCGCCGCGACATCATGGCATTCGAGGACTCGGGCGCCCGGCGCACCATGCTGTTCACCGATCTGGGAATTGTGACCACTACCGCGAAATGCGGGCCGGCGCTCACACGCACCATGCTCACCGAAATGGCTGCCGGCCAGCCGGACGCAATCGTGTTCGAGCTGGGCGACGGTTTGCTCGGAACCTACGGTGTGGAATCCATCCTGCGCGAGCCTGACATCAAGGCCGCGCTGACCGCGGTGGTGCTGTCGGCGAACGATCCGGTCGCGGCATGGGGCGGCGTCAAATTGCTGCGCGAGCGCTTCGGTATCGAACCGTGCGCGGTGACCGGCCCCGCCACGGACAATCAGGTGGGAATTGAAATCATCCGCGAGCAAATGAATGTCGAGGCATTCAATGCCATCAGCCATCCTGCGGACCTGGGCGATCACATCATCGCCTCGCTTAAGATAAGCAATGTGCGCGAGTCGAAGGTGGTCGGCGAATGAGCGCGCCGACACCGGCCATCGTGCTCGGCGGCACCGGCTATGTAGCCGGCGAATTGCTGCGCCTGATCGCGGGTCATCCGCAGCTCGAGGTGGCGGCGATACTGTCCGACAGCCAGCCCGGCGCTGCTGTGGCCGACGCGTTCGCGCATTTGCGCAGCGCCTATCCGGATCTCAAATTCGCGGCGGCCGATGAACTCACTGCCGTGATTCGCCGCGAACCGGTGTCGGCGTTGTTTTCCGCGGCACCGCACGGCGTTTCGGCGGCCATCGTCGACCGGTTGCTGGCGGCAGCAGCGGCCGCGGGCACGCGCGTGCATTGCGTGGATATCTCGGCGGACTTTCGCTACGCCAGCCAGGCGGCATACGAAGCCGTGTACAAGCACGCACACGGTGCGCCGGAAAGAATCCGCGAGTTCACCTGCGCGGTGCCTGAGCATCTGCAAAAATCACCGACGCCGCACGTTGCGCATCCCGGCTGTTTCGCGACCGCGACACTTCTCGCCAGCGTGCCGTTGCTGGCGCTCGGCCTGACCGAGACGCGTCTATTCGTCACCGGCATCACCGGCAGCACCGGCTCGGGACGCAAACCCGTGGAAGGCACGCATCATCCGCACCGGCATAGCGATCTTTATACCTACGGTGCGCTAAGTCACAGGCATGTGCCGGAAATCGCCGCGTGCGCGAAGCTGGCGACGGGCATCGACGCGGACTTTAATTTCGTGCCGCATTCCGGACCATTTGCGCGCGGTATCCACGTCACCGTGCAAGCCAGCCTGAAGACCTCGCTCTCGACGGCGGATGCGCTCGGGGCACTGCAGTCGTACTACAAGAGCTGTCCGTTCGTGCGCGTCGCCGCCGCCGCGCCGCGCGTCAAGGATGTGGCGACGAGCAACTACGCGAACTTGAGCGCGGTCTCCAATGGCAATTCCATCGCCGTCATGTCTGTGGTCGACAACCTCAACAAGGGCGCGGCCGGCGGTGCGATCCAGTGGATGAATCGGCTATTGGGCTTGGCCGAAACCACAGGTCTTACCACCCCCGCACCCGGATGGACTTAAGAGTATGGCAGCGACAAATCCCACCGCGGCGCACGCGACTCACTTGGCGCAAGTATTTGCGCAATACCCGATTGAAGTGGCGCACGGCGAAGGCGTGTGGCTGTATGCGCGCGACGGCCGCAAGGTTTTGGACTTCTACGGCGGCCACGCCGTGGCGGGCTTGGGCTACGGACACCCACGCTGGCTCGCGGCGCTCGAGCGCCAGGCGCGCCAGATGGCTTTTCAAACCAACGCGCTGCCGATGGTCATTCGCGAGCGCGCGGCCTCTCGCTTGACCAAGTTCGTGGGTCTTGGCCTCGACACGGTGTTTTGGGTCAACAGCGGCGCGGAGGCGAATGAAAATGCCCTGAAGCTGGCATTCAAATTCACCGGACGTGCCAAGGCGGTGGCGCTGGAGCAGAGTTTCCACGGTAGAACCGCGGCCGCCGGCGCGGTGACATGGGGTGCGCTCGAAAAGTGGTACGGCTTTCCGCGCACGCCTTTCGATGTGTGCTTCACGCCGCGCGATGACCCGGGTGCGGTTTCAGATCACATCGACCGCGACACCGCGGCGGTCATCGTTGAACCGATCCAGGGAGTCGGCGGCGCCTACGATGTGGGCAAGCCGATGCTGGAGGCGCTGCGCCGGCGCTGCGATGAAGTCGGCGCCGTGTTGATATTCGACGAAGTGCAATGCGGCGTGGGCCGCACCGGCGCGCCGTTCGCCGCGAACTACTATGGCGTCGTGCCGGACATCATCACCGCGGCCAAGGCCTTGGGCAACGGCTTCCCGGTGTCGGCGCTGCTGTTGTCGCGGCGCATTGCCAATCAGTTGAAGTACGACGACATGGGTACGACCTTCGGCGGCGGCCCGATGGCCTGCGCGGTGGCCGAAGCGGTGATCGATACCATCGAGTCGGAAGCGTTGCTGGCCAACGTCCGCCAGGTCTCCGCTTACATTCGCTCGAGCTGCGTCATCGGCCCGGTCACGGGCGTGCAAGGCGCGGGGTTTTTGCTGGGTCTGAAGACCTCGCGTCCGGCGAAGGAAGTTCAAGCTGCGCTCATGGCCAAAAACATTCTCACCGGAACGAGCGGCGATCCGCACATTTTGCGCCTGCTGCCGGCCTACATCATGAACGAAGGCCATGTGGATACGCTGAGCGATGCACTGGCGAAGATTTCCGCATGAAGCGTTTCCTCGACCTCGCCAGTTTCAGCCGCGAGCAGGTGCTCGATCTTCTGGCCTTGGCACAGGCGCTGCAGGACCGACCTGAGCCGCAGGCGCTCGCGAATAAAATTCTCGGCTTGGTGTTCTTCAACCCGTCGCTGCGCACGCTGGCCTCCTTTCAGGCCGGTATCGCGCGCCTGGGCGGCAGCGCATTCGTGATCAATCCCGGCCTGGGCACCTGGCAATTGGAAACCAAGCCGAACGCCATCATGAAGGGCGCCGCCGCGGAACACATCCGCGAAGGCATTCCCGCGTTGGCCTCGTACTGCGACGTGCTGGGTGTGCGTGCGTTTGCGGATGGGAAAAATCTGGAAAGCGATTTGAACGAAACGCTCTTCGGCATGATCGACAAGCTGTGCGACAAGCCGCTGATCAATATGGAATCGGCGATGAATCATCCTTGTCAGGCGCTCGCGGACTGGCGCACCATGGACGAACTCAAGATTCCAACCCGCGCCAAGTTCGTGTTGAGCTGGGCCTATCATCCCAAGGCGCTGCCGCTGGCCGTACCGGCGGCAACCGTACACATGGCCGCGATGCGCGGTATGGAAGTGGTGGTCCTGCGCCCGGATGGATTCGCGTTACCTGAGCAAGTGATGGAGAAGGCTCGTTTGGCGGCAAGCTCTGCCGGCGGCTCGGTGAGCGAGTCGTCGGATCGTGCCACGGCACTTAGCGGTGCAAGCGTGATCTATGCCAAGGAGTGGGGCACGACCACCTACTACGGCGATGTGGAAGCCGATTCGCGCCTGCGCGCGGACCTCTCGGACTGGTGCGTGCGCGAGCGCTGGTTCGAGCGCGCACTACCCGATGCGAAGCTCATGCACTGCCTGCCCGTGCGCCGCAATGTCGCGGTGGCCGATGAGGTTCTCGACGGCCCGCGCGCAGTGGTGAAGCGCGAGGCCTTCAATCGCTTGCCGGTGCAGATGGCTGTCCTGCATCGCATGTTGGCCTAAAGTGTCTGGCACCGTGCCTACGACCGTGTCGATTCAAGCGTTTGCCGTAGCGGAGTATTCCTAAATGATCATGAGCCGACCCGATCCGACCGTCGCCGTGCGCGCACTGAAAAGCGCAGCGCCGTACATCCGGATGTACAAGAACAAGATATTCGTCATCAAGGCGGGCGGCGCGGTATTCAGCGACGAGGCTTCGACCCGTGGTTTGATCGAGCAGGTCGCCATACTGCACCAGGTCGGCATCAAGACCGTGCTGGTGCATGGCGGCGGACCGCAGCTCGATAGTTTACAAGCGACCTTGGGGATCGATACGCGCATGGTCAACGGTCGGCGCGTCACCGACCAGAAATCGATCGACGTCACCGCGATGGCGCTCAACGGCCTGATCAACACACGGATTTTGGCCATTTGCCGCGCGCTCGATATCGAGGCGATCGGCTTGAGCGGCGTCGATGCCGGTTTGATTCGTGCCCACAAACGCCCGCCGGTAACGCTCGCGGGCTCGAGCGAGGTCGTGGACTACGGATTCGTCGGCGACATCGACTCGGTCAATTCGGTGGTGCTCGAAAAGCTGCTCGAAAACGGCTTGATGCCGGTGGTCAGTCCCCTGTCCGCGGATTCCAACGGCACCTTGCTCAATATCAATGCCGATACCGTGGCTGCGGCAATCGGCGGCGCTCTGTCGGCGGAAAAGCTGGTGCTGTGCACGGGCGCGCCGGGGATTCTGGAAAGTGCGGATGAGCCGGGCTCCGTCATTTCCTATACGGACATCCTGGGGTTGAAGCGTCTGCGGGACCAGGGCAGCTTGAAGGATGGCATGCTGCCCAAAGCGACGGCCATCGAAAATGCGATTCGCGGCGGTGTGCGCCGCGTGCATGTAATCAGCTACAAGGCCCCGGACAGTCTACTCGCGGAAGTTTTCACCAACGAGGGCACCGGCACGCTGGTGGTCGCGGACCTGAAAGCCTTGAGCGCAGCGGAACAGCTGGCGCAGCATTGATCCAAAGATCATGACTCGCCTCTGGGACAAGGGAACTTCACTCGACGCGCGGGTGCTTGAATATACGGCGGGCGACGACCACGCCCTGGACAATCGCCTGGTCGCCTACGACATCCGCGCCTCGATCGCACACGCGGAAATGCTCGGAGAACAAAATTTGCTCTCGGCGACCGATCTTGAGGCGATACGCGAGGCGTTGTCGGCGATCGGCACGGAGCACGCAGAAGGCCAGTGGCGCATTTCGCTCGAGCAGGAGGATTGTCAGACTGCAATCGAGAATTTGCTCACCGCACGCATCGGCGCAACCGGCGGCCGCCTGCATGCCGGGCGCTCGAGAAACGATCAGGTGCTTGCGGCTCTGCGGCTCTACATGCGCGATGCCGCGCAGGCGCTCGAGGATGGCGCGCTCGCGGTGGCCGACGCGCTCGAGGCGCTGGCCGCACGGCACGGCGATCAAGAACTTCCGGGCTACACCCACATGCAGCAGGCCATGCCGAGCAGCGTCGCCCTGTGGGCTTTGGGATTTGCCGCGGAAATTCGCGACGATGCAGAAGGCTTGCAGCTGACGCAGCGGCGCATCGGCAAGAACCCCTTGGGATCCGCGGCCGGATTCGGAACTCCGAACCTCGATATCGACCGCGAAGCCACGCGCCGGCGCCTCGATTTTGCCGTCACCCAAGAGCCGGTCACCGCTGTGCAATTGTCGCGCGGCAAAGCCGAGGCGCAACTGCTGTTCGAAATCACATTGTTGACGCAGGATCTAGGCCGGCTCGCAGCCGACCTGTTGCTGTTTTATTCGCAAGAGTTCGGCTACGTGAGCCTGCCCGAGGCCTTCACCACCGGCTCCTCGATCATGCCGCAAAAACGCAATCCCGATGTCTTCGAGCTGATGCGCGGCCGCAGCGCAGTCGCGCACGCGGCACTGAATGAGGTCTTGAGCATCACGGAAAAATTGACCTCGGGTTATCACCGGGATTTACAGCTGATCAAGCCGCCGCTGTTTCGCGGAATCGATTCGTGCCTGCAGACTTTGGCAATCCTGCCGAGCGCCCTCCACGGCGTGCGCTTTCGACCGGAAAATATCCGGCTGGATCCAAGCATTCACGCTGCGGCCGCGGCGAATGCGCTGGTGGCCAAGGAAGGCATCCCATTTCGCGAGGCCTACCGACGGGTGGCCGCAAGACTCAAGGACAACGAATGAGCATTTGGCGCAACCTGCGAACCGTCGAGGACTTGAACGCCAGCCGGGAAGGGACGTTGATCGCGAATCTCGGTATTTTATTCACCGAAATCGGCGCGGACTTCGTCCGCGGCACCATGCCGGTGGATACGCGCACTGCGCAGCCCTATGGACTTTTGCATGGCGGTGCGTCGGTGGCGCTCGCCGAGACCCTGGGAAGCATGGGGGCGGCCATGTGCGTCGATGCGGCCGAGTATCAGGTCGTGGGCCAGGAAATCAATGCAAACCACGTGCGTGCGGCGCGCGGGGGCCTCGTCACCGGAACGGCGCGAGCGGTGCACTTGGGCGGCCGCACACATGTCTGGACGATCGATATCGTCAATGAGGCGCAGAAGCTCGTCTGTATTTCGCGCATCACCATGGCGGTCATCAAGCGCGGCGCCCTCACGCCATAAATTTGCGCTGGCATTTGTCACAGCAAGAGGCGTATCTTTTGCGCCATGAAAAAATCCACCTTTAGATTTTGGCGACAGGCATTGAGCCTCGTGGTTATGGCGAGCTTTGCGGGCTTAACCTTTGCACAGACTCCCCCGCCGGCCGCGAAACCGCCGCCGACCACGGCGCCGGGTGCGGATCCGGGACCGGCGCCCACGCCGGATCAAATCAGCTATTTGATCGGTCTGGTATTTGGCGCGCAAATGCACAACACGGGCATCACGCCCGATGCAATCGTGTCCGATTCCGTCGTCCGGGGCCTCAAGGATGGCTTGCAGGGCAAACAGCCCTCGCCCGCCGAGCAGCAGCAACTGGCGGCATACGCGCGTTCCGCGGGCGATGCCATGGCCGCGCGCGAAGCCAACTCTGCGAAAGAATTCTTGGCGAAGAACGGCAAGGAAAAAGGCGTGATGACCACCGCTTCGGGCTTGCAATATAAAATTCTCTCCTCCGGCGACAAAAAGGCGCCCCCGATCGCTCCCACCGACACCGTGACCGTGGACTATCGCGGCAAGCTGATCAATGGCACGGAATTCGACAGCTCATATTCGCGCGGGGTCCCCGCGACTTTCCCCGTGAACGGCGTGATCAAGGGCTGGCAGGAGGCCTTGGTGATGATGAAGCCGGGCGCCAAATGGCAGTTGTTCGTACCGCCCGAACTTGCCTACGGCGCGCGCGCGCAGCAGAAAATTCCAGCCAATTCATTGCTGATTTTCGATGTGAGCGTGATAAGCGCCGAGGCCGCAGGTGCGCCGCCCAAGGCGCCGCCCGGCACACCGCCGCCGGCAAAGCAAAAGTAGCGGCAGCGACAGGTAGCGACAGCGCCAGACGGTGCGACGCTCGAGTGCAGCTCGAGCGCCGCGCTCAGCGCAGTTCGAGCGCGTTGGTGAGATCACCCATCGGCGGAGCACCATGCGCGCGCAGGCCGGCGTCACGTTGGGCGATCCCCGGCAGAACTTCAAGATCGAAGCGGCGCGTGATTAGGCGCAGAATCGATTCAGTGTCGTACTGCGTGTGATCGACGCTGCCGCGTTTGGCGAAGGGCGAAATGATCAGCGCCGGAATGCGCGCACCGGGGCCCAAGAGATCGCCCTGCGGCGGGGCGACGTGGTCCCACGCACCGCCGAACTCATCGTAGGTGATCACGATCAACATGCGATTCCACTGCGGGCCTGCGCGCAGCTTCGCGACCAGATCCGCAATGTGCGCATCGCCCTCGGCGACCGATGCATAGCCGGCGTGCTGATTGAGATTGCCTTGCGGTTTGTAGAAGGTCACCGCCGGTAGGCGGCCGGCCGCAGTATCCGCCAGCAGGTCCTCATAATCCTTCAGGTGCGCCGCGCGTTGTTGCGCGTGCGTGGCGGGATCAAAGCGCTCGTAGTAATTGAAAGGTTGATGATGCGCCTGAAAATCCGGATTGCCGCCCGCGATTTCGGGCGCGTAGATCACCTCGCGCATTTTCGACGGCGGCCGGGTGCCGTCCTTTACAGCCGCGTTCCACGAGCCCGCGTACCATGCCCAAGCAACGCCTCTCGCGTCCAGCGCGTCGCCGATGTTGCGCCGGGTCTGCGGCGGCAGCGTCGTCGGGTTGTTCGGATCAGCATAGGCAAAACTTGCATCCCGCGAGGAGGGCTTGTTGCGGCTCGGCTGGTAGGGAGGCTGCATGGTATTCACTGCGTAGAACTTGCCGTCGCCGAAATAATTGAGCGGCGTGAGATCACCGCTGCGCGCAAAAGTCGGCGGCTCATCGAGCGCCGAGGCCGGCGGCGTGGCGGCCGTTTTGAGCCGGGGCAAGTAGCCGCCCGCGGCATCGGCTTCCAGCATCGCGATCGATGGCTTTGCCGTCGCAGTGTCGGCGTTGGGATACTCCGGGGCGCAGGCGCAAATCAGGTATTGATGATTCAGAAATGAGCCGCCGAATGCGCCCTGAAAAAAATTATCGGCGAGCACAAACTCGCGTGCCAAGGCATACAACGCCGAACGGCTGTAGTCGTAGTGTCCGAGCGCGAGACCGCCGGCGTCCGACCAGGCGGCGTAGCCATCGTTCTTGCCACCGTTGATTTGCATTTGATGTTCGAAGAAGCGATGCCACAAGTCCCGCGTCACGGTGGTGGTCGCCAACGTCACTTGCGATTGGGCTGTGAAGCCATGCTCGATCGAGTACGGCGCATTGGGCAAGCCGACGCTTTGTTGTTGGGTCACAACCGGCGTAACGCCTGCCGCCGTCACACCGCCCCACGTGGGCGGCAGGACGGGCAGCACGCTGCCGTCGCGATCCAACTGCGGGTGAAACCCTTGCAGCGGATTGCCATCGTGGTCGAGGACTTCGCTTAAATTTCTTGCGCCGGGAAAATTGCCGTACAAATTGTCGAAGGCGCGGTTCTCGGCGTATATGACGACGATGGTGTCGATGTCGCTGCGCAATGCGCGTGTCGCGCTACGCGGCGCGCCGGCACTGCTCGGAACGGTTGCCAGATTCGTGGGCGTGCAGCTACAAAGGGCGGTCGCGATGCCGGCCGATAAAAGGGACGCAAGTGATGTGCGCAGGGCTGGGAGTGGTGTCATGCGCGCCAGTATAAGGTGCGGCGCCCTTCAAGGGCGACCGCACCCGCTCGAGCCGGTGCGAACTTGGCTTTGGAGGATGAGCTTTAAGAAAACAGGCGCGTCAGATCAAAACTGCCACAGCGCGCTCACCATGAATGCGTCCGGATCTCCGAATTGCGAACTGATGCGCTCGTACTCACCGCGCACAATCAAGCCGAAGGGGAACTTGGATTGCACACCCGCGCCGTATGCGAAGCGCGTGTCGGTGATTTGACGCCGATCGGTGGGCAAGAAGTAAGGACAGGGCCCGCCGGCGACACAGGGCTGCTGCACGAAGTCAGTGACATTGGTCGCGAGCCGCGCAACACCCGCCTTGCCGAAGACATCGATGAATGGCAAGGGCAGCGGCAGGTAGCCCACTGCGAACAACGCGGGGGCCGTCGGGTGAGAATCGCTGCCCGATACGTTGAAGTCATAGCTGCGGTGCCGGTAGGGTTGGCCGAAATCGATATAGGCGGCCTCCAGGCCCACAAAGGGGAGCGGGCGGATTCCGATGATCCCTTGCCATGCGAATTGGTTATCGTTGAAGTAGCCGGGATATCCATAGCGGGAGTCATCGCTCCTGATCTGCGATTCGCCGACCCCTGCGCCAACGTAAAATCCCGCTGGATTGTCGGCAAATGCCGCGCCCGAGGCGCCGCATGCCGCAATTGCCAGGACTGCCCAAAGGGTCTTTGAAAACCGCATAAAAAACCTCCGCTTTGACTAACGCATTCGACTGGAAGGCGTTGACAGAAGTTCCGGCCGCAACCGCGGGCCGTGGCGCGCGGTATACTCGCCGTCATGAAATTCGCGCAACTTTTGCTGCTGTTCTGCCTCGCGGGCGGCGTACTCGGTTGCGGTCAAAAAGGCCCTCTGGTAATGCCCGACGCCCAGAAGCACAAGCGCACACTTCCAACAGTGCCCGGCGCGCCTGCAAAACCTGCGAGTGGGAGCGGCGCGGCGGGTACAACACCCCCTGAGGGCGCCGGCACGACAAAGAGTCCTGCACCGCCCGCACCCACAACCCCAAGCACTCCTCCCACCGCGGACCCCGCGCATCCTTAATCGGGTGCTTCGATCATGAGCGCACGCAAACTCATTTTGGTTGACGGCTCGGGCTATTTGTATCGAGCCTTTCATGCGCTGCCGCCCCTGACCAACTCGCGCAGCGAACCGACCGGTGCGGTGCTCGGCGTGCTCAACATGCTGAATAAAATGATCAAGGAAGAAACTCCCGATCGAATCGCGGTGGTGTTCGATGCACCGGGGCGCACTTTTCGGGATGACTTGTTCGATCAGTACAAGGCGCATCGCACGCCTATGCCGGATGATTTAAGAGCACAAGTGCAGCCGCTCTATGATGTTGTGGCGGCGATGGGCGTGCCGCTGCTGCGCGTGACCGGCGTCGAGGCGGACGATGTGATCGGCACGCTCGCGAAGCAAGGTGCCGATGCCGGCTTCAAAGTGCTGATCTCCACCGGCGACAAGGACATGGCGCAATTGGTGGGACCAAACGTCGAATTGCTCAACACCATGAGCAACACGCGCCTCGATCGCATGGGCGTAAAGGCGAAGTTCGATGTTTTTCCCGAGCAAATCGTCGATTATCTGGCGCTGGTCGGGGACACCTCCGACAACATTCCCGGCGTCACGAGCGTTGGGCCAAAGACCGCGGCCAAGTGGCTGAACCAATATCAAACGCTCGATGCGCTAATTGCCCACGCCGCCGACATCAGCGGCAAGGTCGGCGAGAATTTGCGCAGCGAACTGCCGATGCTCGAGTTGTCGCGCAAGCTCGCCACGATCGACACGAGCCTGGCGCTCGACGTGAACCCCGAGCAGCTGAGCTCCGGTGCCCCCGATGTGCCGCGGCTGCGTGAGCTGTACACACGCATGGAATTGCGCGCGCTGCTCAAAGCGTTGGGGCCTGAGCCTGCGGCTGCGGCTGCGGCAGCGCAGGGCAGATCAGAGATTGACGTCGTGATTGCCGAGGCGAGCGATTCCAGCGGCGTCCCGATTGCGGCGGCGGTCGCGGTGGTCAGCACGCCGCAGCCGCGCGACTACCACAAGGTAATGTCGGAAGAGGAACTGGAGGTGTGGCTCAAAAAACTTACCGCCGCGCCGCTCATTTCGTTCGACACCGAGACCGACAGCCTGGACTATATGCGTGCGCAGATCGTCGGCGTGTCTTTCGCGGTTGCGCCGGGCGAAGCTGCGTACGTACCGCTCGGACACGACTATGCCGGCGCGCCGCATCAGCTCGATCGCAACAAAGCGCTGGCGGCATTGAAGCCGGTGCTCGAGGATATAACCAAGGCCAAGCTCGGTCATCATCTTAAGTTCGACGCGCATGTGCTCGCGAACTACGGCATCGCGCTCAATGGCCAGCGCTTCGATTCCATGCTTGAATCCTACGTCTTGAACAGCGTCGCGACGCGCCACGACATGGATGCGAGCGCCGTCAGATACCTCGGCGTCAAGACGATCCACTTCGAGGAGCTCACCGGCAAGGGCGCGAAGAAAATCACGTTCAATCAGGTTGACGTGGATCGGGCAGCGGAATATTCGGCCGAGGATGCCGATATCACTCTGCAGCTGCATCAGGCGATATGGCCGCAAATCGAAGCTGTTCCAGCCCTCAAATTCGTCTACGAGAACATCGAGCAGCCGCTGGTGCCGGTCTTGTTCCGCATGGAGCGCGCCGGCGTGCTCGTGGACCGCGCGCTGCTGAGGGCGCAGAGCTCCGAGCTGGCGTCGCGCATGCTCGAGCTGCAGTCGCAGGCGCACCAGGAAGCCGGCGGCGTTTTCAACGTGGACTCGCCGAAGCAACTGCAGGAAATACTCTTCGGCAAGCTTGGTATTCCGGTCATGCGCAAGACGCCGACCGGTCAGCCCTCAACTGCCGAGGACGTGCTCGAAGAACTGGCCGAGACTCATCGCCTGCCGAAATTGATTTTGGAATATCGCGGCATGGCGAAGCTCAAGTCCACCTACACCGACAATCTGCCGCTGCAGATCAATCCGGACACGGGACGCATCCACACCTCTTATCACCAGGCAGTCGCAGCGACCGGTAGGCTCTCGTCGCAGGATCCGAATCTGCAAAATATCCCGATCCGCACTCACGAAGGGCGCCGCATCAGGCAGGCATTCATTGCGCCGCCGGGCCACTCGCTCGTCGCCGCGGACTATTCGCAAATCGAGCTTCGCATCATGGCGCATCTGTCGGGCGACGCGACGTTGCTGCGTGCCTTTGCGGAAGATCGCGACGTCCATCAGGCGACCGCCGCCGAAGTCTTCAGCACGCCGCTGGATCAGGTGAGCGCGGATCAGCGGCGCTCCGCGAAGGCGATCAATTTCGGCCTCATGTACGGCATGTCCGCATTCGGGTTGGCGCGGCAGTTGGGCATCGGCCGCGGCGATGCGCAGAAATACATGGATCTTTATTTCGAGCGCTATCCCGGCGTGAGGCGCTACATGGAAGAGACGCGCCGACAAGCGCGTGAAACCGGCTACGTGGAAACGGTATTCGGACGCAGACTTTATTTACCGGAAATTCAATCGCGCAACGCTGCGTTGCGCCAATATGCCGAACGCAGCGCCATCAATGCGCCGATGCAGGGTACGGCTGCAGACATCATCAAGCGCGCCATGATTGAGGTTGATTCCTGGCTGCAAAGTTCGCGCATTGCGGCGCGGCTGATCATGCAGGTGCACGATGAACTCGTGCTCGAGGTCGCGGATGACGCAATCGAGACAATTGTAGGACAAACACGGACACACATGATCCGTGCTGCGGATCTTTCGATCCCACTCAAGGTGGATGTAGGGGTTGGCCGCAATTGGGATGAAGCGCATTAGCCGCGAAAAAGCCCCATAAACGCGTGCGCCGGCACAAAATATGGCGCAGAATTGCTCCATTGGCGGGACGTGTTTTTGCTGGGAACGCAGCAGTAAAAAAAGTAGCTTTCAAGGACTGGAACTTTCGCGAGCCATCCCCATCTAATCAAATGAGCGTTTAAGACGCTCCTCGCTCTTCTCCCTGAGCGAGCATGACCCGGTTTGTCATCCCCATGCCGGGTTGGTCTGCCCCGATGGTTGCCACAAGCGCCCATCGGGGCTTTTTTATTTCCGCTGAGGTTTTTGTTTCAATTGCGCAGCCAGCGGTCCATCACCTCGCGCGCTTCCTCGATTCCCTGTTTGCTGTGCGCCGAAAATAGTTGCGCGGATACCGCAGCATCCGCCCCAGCAGCGATCGTATCCTTGAGCACTCGCTGTGAATCGCGCCTGTTGAGTTTGTCTGCTTTTGTCAACAAAACATGCGCGAAGCGATTTCTCGACAGTATCCATTCGAGCATCGCTACATCTTGGGCACCTAAGCCCCGCCGGCTGTCGACGATCAGCATCAAGCCCACGAGCGATTCGCGCACGTTGAAATAGTGTTCCATCAGCGCGAGCCAATGCAGGCGAACACGCTCGGGGACTTTGGCAAAACCGTAGCCCGGCAGGTCCACCAACCGCTGCTCGGGCGCCAACTCAAAAAAATTAATGAGCTGGGTACGCCCCGGCGTGCGGCTCACGCGGGCGAGTCCCGCACGGTTGGTGATGGCGTTGATCGCGGTGGACTTGCCCGAATTCGAGCGCCCGGCAAAGGCGACCTCGCGGCCCAAATCGGCTGCAAGTTGGTTCGCCTCAGCCGCGCTGGTCATGAATTTCACGTTGGAATAGGTCGTCATGGCCGCCGGCGGACGCAAATTATTGACTCTAGTGTACAATTTAGGGTTGACGGCAGGTCACAATAAAACGGGGTATCAGGGCGTCATGAAGCGGCTTTGGATTCTTGCAGCAACTATTTCGAGCACATTTGTCACGACTCTTGCCATCCCCGCGCCCAGTGTTGAAGCCGGCGCCACCAAGGCTGCGACTTGCCAGGCCTGTCACGGCGCCAATGGCAACAGCACGAATCCGGAATGGCCCAGCCTCGCAGGACTCGGCGCCGACTACATCGCCGACCAGCTCAATAATTTCAAGAGCGGCAAACGCGCCAGTCCCGTCATGATGCCGATGACCGTCAATTTGACGGCAGACGACATGGCTGATCTGGGACTGTATTTCGACAGCCTGACCAACACGGGATTGGAAGCGGATCCCTCCTACTGGCAAGCGGGTGAGAAGCTGTACCGGGGCGGCGATCAAGCGCGCGGAATACCGGCGTGCATGGCCTGCCACGGGGCGACGGGCAAGGGCAACGAGCCGGCTAAATTTCCGGCACTGCGCGGCCAACAATCAAGCTACGTCGTGAAGCAACTGAATGAATATGCTGCGGGCACGCGGGCGACCGGACCCAATGGCATCATGCAGACGATCGCAAAACGCCTCTCTCCCGATGACATTCGAAATCTCGCGTCGTACGTGCAAGGGATACGTTGATGCGAGTTCACGCCCTGCTGATTGCGTTTAGTGCTGCGCTGGTCTTGACGGCGTGCGGCAGGCAGGAGCCTTCAGGACTCGCTCCCGCGAAAGCGCCTGCGCCGCCTACCGCCCCGGCGGTCAATACCACCGCGCCGGCGGTGCCGGGCAAGACCGCGGCGGATGCCGGAAAGCCGTTGACGACGACAAATTTCAACGAAGACGGCACGGAAACGGTCGTGGAAACTCCTGGAGATACCAGCGCGCAGAATAAATTGCTGGCGGCAGTCGCTTCGACAGTAGCCGCCGCGACCCCCAGTGCGTCGGCCGCGGCGGCGAGCGGCGCCCAATGGCAGGACGGCGTGAACTACAACCGCATAGTTCCCGCGCAGCCCACCAACGTTCCCGCCGGACAAGTTGAGGTACTGGAGTTCTTTTGGTATGCCTGTCCGCACTGTTATGCGCTCGAGCCCGCGGTGCAGACCTGGCTCAAGTCGAAGCCCTCTTACGTCACCTTCACTCGGGTGCCCGTGGAATGGAACGAAGGCCATCGATCATTGGCACATCTTTTTTACGCGCTCGGGGCCATGGGCAAACTGAGCGACCTCCATGGCGAGATATTCAAGGAAATACAGGTGAGCGGCGATCCTTTGATCGGAGCTGATCCCAACGATGCGGCAGCCGCGGAGCGGGTTCAATTGGCGTTCATCAAGAGGCTGGGACTGTCAGAGACCGCCTTCGAAAAGGCCTATCACGAGGACATGAACGTCCAGACTGCCATGCAGCGTGCCGATCAACTCGTGCAGCGATACCGCGTGAGCTCCGTGCCGATGTTCGTCGTGAACGGCAAGTACACGACCGACGTGACCATGGCAGGCGGCCCTGAAAAACTCATGTCCCTGCTCAACGATCTCACCGCGCAAGAGCACAAACACTAGGAGCGAGCCTGGACGGCCCCATGGGGACAGGACGTCTGGAGGCTTTTAGCGACGGCGTCATCGCCATCATCATTACGATCATGGTGCTGGAACTGAAGGCGCCGCAAGGTTCAGGATTTGACGCACTGCTGCCGATTATTCCGGTTTTTTTGAGTTACGTTTTAAGCTTCGTGTACGTCGGGATTTACTGGAACAATCATCATCACATGCTCCACGCCGCCGAGCATGTCAGCGGCGCGGGCCTTTGGGCGAATCTGCACTTGCTGTTCTGGCTTTCCCTGATTCCCTTCGTCACTGCTTGGATGGACGAGAGCCATTTGGTGGCGGCGCCGGTCGCCCTGTATGGATTCGTGCTCTTGATGGCGGCGATCGCGTACTTCATTCTCGCGCGCATCCTGATCAGGGACAACGGCCCGGAGTCGGAGCTGGCAAAGGCCTTCGGCGAGGATATCAAGGGCCGCAGTTCCATCGCGTTTTACGCGGTCGGCATTGCACTTTCGCTCTGGAATGCCTGGCTGGCCCTGATGATTTACGTGTTGGTCGCGATCATGTGGGTGATTCCCGACCGGAGGCTCGAAAAATGATGCGTACTCATACGGGCGGCTGCCACTGCGGCCGGGTTCGATTCGAAGTCATTGCGCCGGCAGCCATCGAAGTCGATGACTGCGATTGCTCGATCTGCAGCAAGTTTGGATTTCTGCACCTGATCGTGCCGAAAGAGCGCTTCAAATTGCTCAGCGGCGGCGATGCGCTCACCACGTATACCTTCCATACCCAGGTCGCGAAGCACCTGTTTTGCGCGACTTGCGGCGTGAAATCCTTCTACATTCCGCGTTCTCACCCTGAGGGGGTCAGCGTCAATGCGCGTTGCATCGATGCGGGCAGCATTGAATCCATGACGGTGATCCCGTTCGACGGACGCAACTGGGAAAATGGCCGCGCGCAGTACCGCGCGCCGGACGCCTGATTGTTTTTACATATCGCACCGGCATTTGCACAGCGCATCGCATCTACGACATAAAGGGGAAATCTGCCCGCGTTATGTTGTGATCGGCAACGGGCGCCGGCGCCGTTGGGCGAAAATGCAGCGATGGAACCGATCGAAGCGCAACCGTGGTCGCGCAGCAATGGACTTTGCGAATGCCTGCTGATGGCGCTGACGCTCTATTGCCTGGTGCCGGGCGGTGCATCGGCGGGCGAACGGCCGCAAACGCCCGATGCGCGGCGCGACGCGGACACGCAAAAGGCTGCACGCGCGCAAATTGCCGCGCCGTCGTTGCCCGCGCCGTTTGCTTTCTCTGCGCCGCGCGCAGAGATGCCGGTATTTTCGGCAACGGAATTCCGGCCGCGCAAACCGGGCCTGCTCGAGGCCGCGGCGGTCAGAAGCGAAGCCTCCGTCATTGACGCTCCAATGCTTCGGGACACCTCGCTGGCCCACGAGTTGTCGCAAGCCAAGTCTCAAGACCGCGTGCGGCTGCTGACGCTGTGGCAGAGCCAGGCAAGTTCAGTGTCCTTGCAAGCGGGCAAGCACGGTTCGCCGTCCCTTCAGTGGAGTACGCCGTGGATGAAACGCGGCACCTCTTCACGAGGACTTTTTGACCGCCTGCTTCCCGCCTCGCCGCGCAGTTTCGTGAACACGGTACGGAGCGGTGTATCCCACCAAGCAGGGGCGATTGCGCCTATGAAGTCCTCGGACTTGGGCACAACTGTCAATATCAGGTAGCCCTGCCAAAGGGCCGATCCGCGTCGACCTTACGGACTTGCGGTATCGGCGTAGCGGCGAAAGAAGCTGTCCTGCTTCCATTGCGGCCGCTTGGGGTCATTGGCAACTTCGATGACCAACGCGCGGATCAGTTCCTCGTAGCCAGCGGCGGTCGCCAAGTTCACGGGCTGATTCGCGTCGTCTGAGGGCGCGTGATAGCGCTCGGTACGCCACGCCTTGATGGTAGCGGCTTCGGGCGTGCCGGGAGCGGCGCCGACGTCGATCATGAGCGAGGGCACACCGTGGCGAACAAAATTATATTGATCGCTGCGAATGAACACGTTGAGCAGCGGCAGCGGATCAGCCTGTATCTGCACGTTTAGACGATCGCCCACCTGCTTCACGCGGTCGCCCAAATCAGACTCGGCAAGACCATAGACCGTCAGAACTTTCAGCGGCACGATGGGCAGAAACATGTCGGTATTTATGTCGGCGATCATGGATTTTGGCGCGACGGTCGGATGCTCCGCAAAGTACTTCGATCCCAATAACCCCTTCTCCTCGCCCGTCACCCACACCAGCAACAACGAACGTTTCAGTGTGGTGTGCGATTGTTTCAGCGAGCGGGCGATATCGAGCAGCAACGAACTGCCGGAACCGTTGTCCATGGCGCCGTTGTAGATTCGATCGCCATTGATCGGTTCCCCAATGCCGACATGATCGATGTGCGCGGACAGCACGACGTATTCATCCTTGAGTTTGGGATCGCTGCCGGGGATCCGGGCGACGATGTTGGTCGAGTTGACATCGCGCGAGTGTGTGACCGTCGTCGCGCTCAAGGATACCTTCAAGGGAAAGTGTGGCAGCGGCAGGCGATCTTTACCCAGGGCGGCGAGTTCTGCGAATGTGTGTCCGCTTCCCTGCAGCAGCAAGTCAGCGTGCGCCGGATTGAAAGCGATGGCGAGTTGGGAGCCCGAGGTCTCGTCAAATTCCGGGCCGACCAGATCCATGCTGGGATGATTGCGGTTCAGCGAGGATCTGGCCCATGGCAAGTCCACGGAGGCCGGATTTTGAATCTGGACGACCCCGATCGCGCCGGCGGCCTTGAGCGCCTTCCACCGTTCGGCACGTGACTGGTAGTGAGCACTCAATGCCGACGGCACGTCAGCGGGTGATCCGGTCAGGATCACGGCCACCTTGTTCTTAAGGTCCAGGCCCGCAAAATCATTGTAATTCTTCTCGGGAATATTCAGGCCGTACCCGACGAATACCAGCGGTGCGTCGACTTTTGGGGCGAGCGGATAGCGCGTGCTGAAATACGCCTGTTCGCCCAAAGTGATTGCTTGCGCCTGCCCATCGCGAACCAGCGCGAGGGTGCAATGGGGCTCATCGATCTCGACCGTGCGCAATTTGACGCTCTGGAAGTAGCCCTTCGAACCCGCCGGCTGGACACCCAGCGCCTTCAGCCTGCCGACAATGAATTCTTGCGCCTGATGCTCGCCCTTGCTGCCGGTATCGCGTCCCTCGTACTTGTCGTCCGAGATCTCCTTTACCGTATCCCACCAGGTCTTGCCATCGAAGTGCTCCGCTGCCTGAGCGGTGCATGCGACCATGATTAGCAATAGCGCCGGTGATCTTCGCGACATAGGATATTCTCTGGCTTATTTTATGGGTTGCGTAGCTTATACTGCGGGACGCTGCAGGGTCGAGTCGACGGCCTCGAGAAAGGTCCGCTCCTCGCTGAGGATGAAGCGCAACGATTGCGCCATGCCAAAATTTTCTCGTCCTTCGGCATCGTCCTTCAGGCGCCTGCGATACGCCTCGTACGCAGCGAGCGACTCGAACGAAATCAATCCCCACGCGATATCGTTGGTGCCTTCATGCGGGAGAAAATAGCCGACCAGATGACCGCCGCACCGGGGAATGATTCTCCCCCAGCGTTCGGCATACTCTTTGAAGGCGGGGCGTTGAAATGGGTCGATCTTGTAGCGAATGAAGCACGTAATGGTCATGGGGCACCCTGATTGGACGTGCGAATTATAGAGCCTCGTCCCCTGTCGATGGTTCGGTCGCCGTCGAACTATGAAAGCGAGGGTGGCCTTGGGGAAGGTTGAGCATTACGGGTGAACAGCCCGGCGAGACGAAGTAGAATGCTGCATGGCGAAGGAACAAGAAGCTGTTGATAACCTTCTGGACGCTCTGGTTTGGATGCGGCGCAAGGCAAAGAAGCGCGAGCCGGTCGACGCTCTGATCGATGAGTTGGTGAAGATGCGGCGCAAGGCCAAGAAGAAAGTTGCCGAAAAGAGCCCGGGCAAGAAACTCAAAACCGGCAAGAAGCCCAAAACCGGCAAGAAGCTCAAAAAAGCGCGAGCCAAGCGCTGATCGTGCTCAACAAATCGCCAGTTCGACATAACCGCCTGAATGATGTTGACGTTTCGATGACGGCAAACCGGTTATTCACAGGGTTATCCCCTGGGATTGGGGATGGATTGGGATAACTCGCGCTCGGTTCTAATTAAGGCACGATCTCAACGCGCGTCGGACCTGAGGTCAATTCCCAGAGGTCTTGTAAATCCTGATTCGACAGGGCGATACAGCCATTGGTCCAGTCACGTGTTTGGTAATAGGACAAGGGCTTGGTCGGCTGATTCGGTTCTCCGTGAATGAATATATCGCCGCCGGCGGCTCGATGAAGCGCCGCGGATCGCTTCAAGTCCGCGGGACCGGGATAGGAAATGTGCAGCGCCTTGAAGTAATGGCTGCGCTCTTGGCGAAAGTCGACCACGTAGCTACCCTCGGGGGTGCGAAAGTCCCATGCGTGCTCTTTTGCGCCGGTCGGCGTCAGGCCTAATGCAATTCGATAGCTGCGTAGCGGCGAATTGTCACGCAGTAAGTAAAGCTTTCGCTCGTGCTTGACGATGAGAATCGTATCGGCGCGAGCGGTGGGCGTGGCCAATGCCGGACCCGACGCAACAAGTGCGAATACCAGGACACAGAGTATGAGTAAGCGGCTTGACATATGCTCGCAAGATCACGCGTGACGCGATGCCGCCACGATAAGGGGACGTGGCGGACGAGACTTGGGTGTAAATCTCACTCTTAGCGAAGCGATCAATCGCAGCGCTAAATCGGGGACGAAATCCGTCACAGATCGTGGAATTTAACAAAGCAAAACCCAGATTCGCGTGGGCGAGAGGGAGTGGAAGCCCTCGGTCGACCAGTCGCTCAGCCGCCGAAAAAACCCACCATTTCGCCGTAGGCCAGCACGTGTCCGGTCATGGCATTCATCACGGCGTCTCGATCGCGCGAAGCAGGATGCAATTGCGCCACGTCGAGCGCATAAAGCCGGAACACATAGCGATGTTTGCCCAGCGGCGGACAGGGCGGCACGTAGGCGGCGCCATCCGCAGAATTACTACCGACTTCTATTTTCTCTTGCGTTAGCTCAATGGGCGTGACTGCGCTCTTGACCTCATGCGCTTCCTGCGGAATATCAAACAGAAGCCAATGCGTGAAGTTCCCAAGTCGCAGGCGCGGTGATGGGCCGTCCCAATCAGTCACGATGAGTACGAATGATTGGGCCCTGTCCGGCACACCCTCCCACGACACCTCGGGAGACACACCCTCACCCTTGCAGGTATACGAGGCTGGTAAGTCACCGCCTGCGATAAAGCTGATGCTATGCAGAATGATGGTTTGCGGGAGCGCCGCGTGATACGTCCGATCGACATCCCGCGCGCTCGAGGCGCGCATATATGCGAATGCGATGAAGGCCGTCGCCAACACGAAAATCGCGAGGACTACCTTGCCGAGGAGCTTCACGCCGATAGCGTAGCAAAAAAAATTGGTGCGCCCGGCGGGATTACTCGGCGCTTCGCGCCTCGCCCTTCGGGTCGCCCTAAAGGGCGTTCGCCGCCACTGCGTGGCGTCGTCGAACCCGACTTTTTTATGTCGTGGGTTCGACCGCCTGGCGATTCGGTACCGGCAAACGCTAGGTAAATTTTTCTGAAATTGGTGCGCCCGGCGGGATTACTCGGCGCTTCGCGCCTCGCCCTTCGGGTCGCCCTAAAGGGCGTTCGCCGCCACTGCGTGGCGTCGTCGAACCCGACTTTTTTTATGTCGTGGGTTCGACCGCCTGGCGATTCGGTACCGGCAAGCGCTAGGTAAATTTTTCTGAAATTGGTGCGCCCGGCGGGATTCGAACCCACGACCCTCGGCTTCGGAGGCCGATACTCTATCCAGCTGAGCTACAGGCGCAGCGCAGGGGTGGCGATACTACCCGCCGATGGCAAGCGCCGTCCAGCGGCAGCGCGGAATCGGGTCGATACGTGCTATGTCCCTTCCTTCGCGGCCGCCTGCAGCTTGAGGACCGTCGCCCAGTTTCGAGTGGTAACCGTCGCGCCGGCCATTCTGGAGAACGTTTTGAGCAATTTGCTGTCGAGTATGCCGGTTGAACACCACAGGTAAGCCGTGCGATTGGTGATGGCTAGCGCGTCGGGCTTCCAGCGCTGAGCGAGCATCGGACGTAGAACTTCCAGGTGCTTCGGGTGAGTGATGAATGCGACAAGATGCCTGGCATGATCGTCTACGGCATGCAGCAGAGGATTCTCATCCACGATGAGATCCAATTCCTGTGCGCTCATGACCGTTACAGCCGCCGAGAATCCGCAATTCGCGGTGATAGCGTTTTCAATTGCCGACGCGATCCTCGCCGCGCTAGCCCGCTTGCTTTGGAAAATGATGTTTCCGCTGTTCAAGAGCGTGCGGACGTTCGTATGGCCGAGCTCGATCATGAGGTCGCGAAGATTCGACATGGCCACGCGATTGCCACGGCCCACGTTGATGCCGCGAATGAGTGCGATGCAAATGGTCATGGTTCGGCGTAAGTCACAGTGGCATTACAGGCACACACAGCTTGCACTCGAGCATGCCGGTCGCTGGATCGTAAGTTGAATCCGTTGGGTAGTACTCAAACATCGGCCGATTGTCGAGTTGCAGGCCGCTGGAAGGCAGCCAATCGCGCAGAAGCTCATCCCAAGCCGGTTCGAAATCAGCAACCACGCCCTTGAAGCTGAGCGCCGCGTATTTCCCTCCCGGGATGGTAGTTCGGTACGCATTTCCGCCGACGACCGCGTTGCGCGGTAATTCGCACCCGGCATCGTATCTGCATTGTTCCTGGGCCGTCACTGTCGGGTCGTCGTGACTGATTCCGTAGCGCGGCTGTCCTATCAGCCCGTTCGTGACCATCCAAGGATAAACCTGTGCTTGCCAGAATATACCGATCGGCTCGCCGTAAGGTCCGACATGTCTCAGGTAGGCAATGGGCGTGGGCTCGCGTTCAACGATCTCAACTTTCATGGGCGTCTCCGCTTGCATCTTCGGGACACCATTGTTTCGCGTCTGCCGCCCTTCCGCCTGATCAGGCTTGCCATTCGTCTGATCCGGATTGCTGATCGCCGCACGCTCGGCCGCCTGTCGCAGGCGCCAGGTCGTGGGTGAGCAGCCAAAGCGAGCAGCAAATGCGTGCGTGAATGCTTCTGCGGAACCAAATCCGACGCCCAACGCGATTTGCAGTACGGAAAGCTTGGGCTGCGCCAATAGGCGCGTGGCGGCGACTTCACAGCGTCGGCGCCGCGAATAAGCTCCGAGTGTTTCACCCATCAACGCCGAAAACAGCCGATGGAAGTGAAACGGCGAGAAGTGCGCAACTTCCGCGAGGCTTTCTAAATCCAGAAATTGATCGAGATGCTGATCGATGTGCTCGGTAACACGATGCATTCGATCGGTGTAGACATCGCGGCTTCGGTTTGCATTCATCGCGCGGCAACCCGCGGTTAGGAGACTTTCTGCTTGGCGTAGAGAATCATCTGCGTGCAGCGAAAAACCGCGAGCGTACGGCCGGACTCTTTGTGCGTGACGACGGCATCCCATACCTGGGTGGTCTTGCCGCGATGCAAGGGTGTCGCCACTGCGACTATCGTGCCGTCCAGCGTGGTACCGAGATGATTGGATTTCAGTTCTACGGTGGTGAATCCGACGGCATCGGCGGGAAGATTTGCGATACAGCCGTATCCGGATACGGTGTCGGCCAGCGTGACGATGGTGCCGGCGTGCAAGTAGCCGTTGGGCGCCATGACTGACTCCACTACCGGCAGTTCTCCGCTAACGCGTGATGCGCTCACTTCTGTAATGACGATGCCGAGATGACCAGGCAGCTTACGGGCGCCGATATTGTTAAATGCCTGCGGTGTACGCAGAGAACTGAAATCGGCACTCATGCGTGCGCCCGCCTTTGGATGCGGCCCAACGCCACCAAGAACAAACCGAGCGCGATAAATGCAATCAAGAGTCCGACCGCGTTGACCATCGTTCGTTGATAGCCGATCGCATGAGGATCGATGAAACCGTACGGATAGTTACCGATAATCGTGCCGCGAACCAACACGTACGTCAGATACACCGTGGGATACAGACCCCAGATCACGGGGTAAATCCAGCGCAGCGCGCCCTTGGGAGAGTAGAACCACCAATAGGCCAAAAAAAGTATCGGCGTGACGTAATGCAACAAGTCGTTGGCAACCAGGTTAAGTCCTTGCGGATTCCAAACGTTGCGCAAGAGCAGATGGTAGGCAAGCCCCACGAATAAAATGCTGGTCGCAACGCCCGCCGTAACATCCGAGCGCGCGAAGAACCTGCCCAGCGATGATGCGGGAGCGACAAGGGTCATGGTGAGGGAGATGCAAACCAGAAAATTGGTCAAGATGGTGAAGTAGCCAAAATAACTGACGACGCCACCGACAATGCCCTTGCCGTTCTCAATTGCCGCGTGCAGCGAAAGATACATCTGCAACAACACGCCGAACCAAGCGAGCGCGGCCAGAACGATCACCAACGGCTTGTTTTTCTGATATGTGCCTTTCATCGGCATTTGGGCTCGCTTGTTTCCTTCGCCCTACGACACATGATCAAAGAAATCGACCACTCCAGTTTCCAGTGAGTACTCGGCCCCCACCACCATCAGGCCGGCGTTTTGAATCAGATTCTCGATGATTTCCGAGCCGTGTCGCAAGTGATTCACGGACGCTCGAATGTTGGCGCGACAGGCCTCACGCACCAAGGCATCGTGATCGTTTTTCAGATCTGTGGCCAATAGTGCCTGCACCGCCGGTCTGATGAAGTCCACGATGGAATGCAGATTCCGGGATTGATTCTCCACCGGTCGCTGCAGTTGCTCCAGCGTGGCTTCGATTGCGCCGCAGCGAGTATGTCCGAGAACTACGACCAATCGTGTGTGAAATTGTTCGGCGGCAAATTCGACGCTGCCGATCAACGAAGGCGCGACGATGTTGCCGGCCACACGTATCACGAAGAGATCCCCCAAGCCCTGATCGAAAACGATTTCGACGGGTACGCGAGAGTCCGAACAGCCCAAGATCGCCGCGAAAGGTTGCTGCCCTGCCGCCAGCTCCAAGCGCCGCGCCCGGCTTTCAACCGCATCCCGGCTTGGCGCCTCCGACACGAAGCGACGGTTGCCCTCTTTGAGCAGCGCAAGCGATTCGCGAGCCGAGATCATCGGTGATGCACCGAAACCTCTAGCTCCGTTTGGCGTCTAGAGCGCGCGACGTGCCGAGCTATCGCGATACCCAAGAACACGCGCGGGAAGAAACAGAATTGCGCGCAGCAGTGCAAATATCGCCTCGAACGAAATGCCGATTAGGCGAAACGGCAAGGACAGCAACCATATCAAGGGCCATAGCACGAGAGCTAGAATCGCCACCGGCCAACACAGGACCAGTAAAACACACCACAAGAGCAAGGTTTTCACGTCCGCCCCTCCTCAATTCTTGCCTCCAACCTTATCACACCCTCAGCATTGTGCGTTGGCGGGCGCCGGCGGGCTCTGCGGGCGCAAGAGTTCCATTTGCCTTTCCGGGTTCGCGGGAGCGGTGAATCCGTACTGCGCGTACAGGCCTTGTGCGTTCTGAGTGCCCAGGGTGTAGCGCGCGATGGTTCGCAGTTCCGGATGCGCCAGAATGTTCTCCATCAATAACTTACCGATGCCCCGGCCACGGAACTCCGGGAGCACGAAGATATCGAGCAAATGCGCATAACGAACGAAATCGGTTACCAGACGTGCAAAGCCGACCTGCCGGCCATCCAAATAGACGGCGAAACACAATGAATTCTTGATGCACTTTTCGACACTGGCGCGCGATATGCCGGGAACCCAATAGGACTCATTGGACAGAAACGCGTGGATCATCGTCACGTCGAGCCGGCCCTGATCGGTCGAGAATTCGAGCGTCATGTTTTAGCTTTGCCCGCAGCTTTGGCCATCATCGCTTTCCGGTGGAACCGCTCGTGCCCGGCTTTACGTACTCCACGCGGCGAAAGCGCAGCGCCGACCAGTCTTCGTCGATGGCCACCATGCGCACGGACTCGAAGCCGGCATCCCGGATGACGCTCCATCCCGAATCGCGGTTGAATTCGCAGGTGTAGCGTTTGGAGCTTCCCTTGGGGTAGGCGAACCAAATGACGGCATCGCCCACGGACGCCGCTGCCAGAATCTTCGATGCGCGATCCAGCTGCGCTTGCGTAATGGCAAAGGCCAATGCGAATTTCACCCCTTTGGGTTTGGCAGGGTCGCGCGTGATTTTCACGTCCTTGAGACGCTTGAGCTCCGGCTCAAATGAATCCGGCGCATTGAACACTGCGATTTCCTGGTGGATGCCCAGATTGAGTTTTTTGAATAGCGGTGATGGTGCGCTAGTGTTCATGTGCCAGTGCCAGGCGGATACCGATGAACACAAAGACGCTGCCGACGCAGCGATTGAACCAGCGCTTGAATGCCGCGCTTGGCGCGAGCCGGCTGCTGAGGCGCGCGGTCGACCATGCGACGAACAGATTCCACAGCGTCCCATTGAAATCGAATATGCCGCCGAGAAAAAGAAATGCCAGGGGCTTCGAACTCGCATCCGAGGCAACGAATTGCGGCAGAAACGCCAGAAAAAACAGCGCAACCTTGGGGTTCAAGACATTGGTGAGGAAGCCTTGGACAAAAATGCCACGTATAGAGGCCGGCCGGACCGGAATGGCGCCTGGCGAGGTTTCGGAGGCGCCCGCGAAGCGAATCAGCGAAATGCCCACGTATAGCAGGTAGGCGGCGCCGATGAGTTTCACGGCGGTGAATGCCGTCGCGGACGCTGCCAGGATTGCCGACAGGCCCAGGGCGGCCGCACAGATATGAACCAATGTACCGGCGCCGATGCCGAGGGCGGCGACCGCTCCTGCGCGCCAGCCCTGAGTCGAGCCGCGCCCGACGATATACAGGGTGTCAGGACCCGGGGTGATGTTCAGAAGGAACCCGGAGAGCACGAATAGCCACAGATCATGCGTGCCAAACACAAATCACCTCATTTCTTTGCCTTCAACGCAGCGTACCGATTGAGGCTGTCCTTTGGCCACTGTTCCGCGGGCTTGTAGAACTCGGCGAACACGGGAATGCCGGCGGGGAGTTGCACCCACGGCTGTTTGGTGGACGTAAAAATGTGAACATCCGGAATCTGCGTATCCGGATCATCGAGCGTGCCCACGCGTACGAAGCTCACGGCATCGCCGGCACCGGCATAGTGGCTCCACAGTGCCACGAAGCACTTTGGGCAACGTGCCACACGTTGGCCCCGGCCGCTATTGGAAGGCGTGTCAACCACCTGAACCTCTCCTTCCAGGAGTTGAACGCGTTCGGCTTCGATCATTGCGTTCAATACAAAAGCGCTGCCGGTCTCGCGTTGGCACCAACGGCAGTGACAGCAGTGCACGAAGAGCGGTTTGCCGCTGATGCGGTAACGAATGTAACGGCAGGTGCAGCCGCCTTCTTGCGTTCCGGCCGGATTGTCGGTGCTCGACATGCGGCTCACGCAGTGCGCATCCGCGCGGTCACTTCAATTTCGATTTGCATGCGAGGATCCAGCAGGCCCGCGGAAATCATGGTCATCGCCGGACGACTCGCGCCAAAATATTTGCGCAGCACCGGCCAGCAGTCTGAAAATCGCTCGCCCTTGGGCACGATGTAATTGACGCGCACGACGTCGGAGAAGTCAGCGCCCGCCTGACGCAGCGCGGACTGAATGTTCTTCAGGCACTGCTCGGTCTGATCCAGCAAGTTGTCGGAAATGGTCATGGTGTCGTAGTCGAAGCCGGTGGTACCCGATACGAAAACCCATTCTCCGTCGATTACTGCGCGCGAATAGCCGACATCCTGTTCAAACTTGGATCCTGAGCTGATAAGACGTCGCGTCATTTCGCTGCCCCTTTTTAGGCTCCATTGTACTTCGAGTGACGAAGCGCGTCTGGGTGAGTGTCAAAAAACCATAGGCCGCCCGAGAATGCAAACCACCATACCGCCGCGAGCCACCAACCGCCGAAGGCATCAGAGTAGACCCGGACAAAGAACGCCAGGGAGGTGGCCAGCAGACAAAAGAAGGCCAAGCCCAGGATGCGCCGCGGGGAGAGTTTTTTGATCCAGAACAGCCGAATGAGGGAGCCGTAAGTGATGGCGCCCGATAGTGAGCACAGGCCCAGCACCAGGTAGAGCCGTTCATTTCCGGGAACCACTGCAAACAGCACCAGCCCGATGATGCCGACATACATTGTGAATACGCTCAAGGCCGTGGCGCCGGCTATGAATGCCAATTTGCGGAGGATGCTTCGCGGCGCAAGCAGCGCGAGCGACAGACACAAGGCATGCAGCGCGCCGTTGATGGCGAAAGAAGCGAGCAGCGAATCGCTCAGGAGGTCCCAGTGGCCCAGCAGAAACGACACTACCGTAGCCGCGCCGAGCATGCCGAAGTGCCGCGCATAATTGAAATGCCCCACGCTCGAACTCAAATTGGACCGCGCGGGCCGCGTTCGGTCTGCAGCGCAGCGTTGCGCAGGAACACGGGCAGGTCTGTGGTAGGTGGCTGCGCGGGTATTTGATACATCATCGCGGCGATGTGACCACGGTGATACGTCGTGTGATTGACGACATGCAGCAGGATATCGCCTCGCGTCATCGAACCGCCGCCGCCGCCGATGAAAGTAAAGTCGACGATTTCCTCGCCTAGCCGGTCAGACATTTCCTCTGCATAGCGAATGTACCAGGCGTTGAGCGCCGCCTGTGCAATGCGTAAATCGGAAAACGACACGGCAACGTCGGGAATGCGGGTCGTGAACCCATGGGCCCTGCCCTCGAGATGCGCTTGCCAAACCAGGTCGATCGTATACACATGATTCAAGGTGCGAATCAGGCTGCCGAAGATGATCTGCCGCGGATTCGTCAACTCGATTTCAGGAAGCTCGCCAAGGGCCAGGTACAGCAGCGAATTCGCCCATGCGGAGTAGCGCGTCAACATCCGAATATTGCGCAGCGTGGACATGATTAAGAACGCGGCGGCACAGTGGGTGGCGCCGACATGGGCGTCGTGGGCTCGGCGCGCATTCTTAGAACGAGAAGCAACGCGCCCGCCAGGATCGCCGTATCAGCCAGATTGAAGATGCCAGTGCGCAATGAGCCGATGCCGACATTCAAAAAGTCCGTGACGCGGCCATCGTATAGCAGTCGATCGATCAAATTGCTGATTCCTCCTCCCGCCACGAGCGCCAGCGCGACAAATCGAGCAGTGTTAAGGCGTTTGGCGAAGAGCGCTGCGCAGACCAATCCAACCAGGATTACCGCGACCGTCGCCGTAAACAGGGTAAAGCGCAGATGTTCGGGAAGCGACGCGCCCAGGCTTAAGAACGAGCCGGGGTTCTCAGTGAGCTGCAATCGCAGGGAATCGGAAAACAGCGATTCGGTGACACCGGAATGGAGCATGGTACGTGCGGCAGACTTCGACACCTGGTCGCATCCCACGCAGCAAGACAACGTCAGCATCACGACAATGAATCTGGGGATGGACCGCATGGTGACTCCTTCTGGGGCTCTCTTGTGATTCTATCGCCTGGGCGAAGGTTCAGAACTTTTGTTTGCCGGTCAAAATATCCCACCACAGCCGCCAGTCGCCCATCAAGCTGAAGCCGGGATAGCGAAATGTCGCAGGTTTGTTGTGTTCAAAGAAAAAATGGCCTACCCACGCAAATGCGTAACCCTGAACCAGGGCCACGGCGGCCAGCCACCATTTCTGGGTAGCGACGGCGGCGATCAGGAGCGCGAGCGCGACGCTGGTTCCGGCAAAGTGTAGGCGGCGCGAGACGCGGTTCGAGTGCTCGCTCAAGTAGAACTGGTAGAAATCGCTAAAGGTACGAAATCCTTGTTTGTCGTTCATGGCAACTCCTGGGCTCAAGCGGCCGTGACCTATTTTGCCAGGCCCGCTTCGACCCAATCGAGCCGATCTTTGTGAAAGTGCTTTGCGATGACCGGCACACCGGAGGCGGGGAATTCCAGCACATATTCATCGGCTGCGTCGAATTTGGGCCATGGCGTACCGCCGGCGGAATCCGGATCGCCGGTTTTCGCGAACTGCGCCCAATAATGGTTCGCTGCGGACGCCACTGCCTTACCTTCGTCATCGAAGGGGATGGTGCGCGGCGTGTTGAACACGTAACCGAGTTCACCGCCGTGCGCAAGTCCGAATAGGGTCGCGCGTTGCGCGGCCGGCGTGTACGAGAAGTGATACACGTAAGTAGCATTGCCTTGCTTGGCATGCAGCCGCGCGAGATCGCGATCGGGTTCGCTGATGGAAGTGTCGGTGACGAGACGGGCGATGATGCGGTCGGCGTCACCGGTGTTGTCAGGATCGTACGCGGCGATAAAAGCTTCGCGCCGCTGTTGGATCGAAGCGAAGCGTTCCGCCGCATTCAGCCCGCGCCGCGTCAGGCTGGCCTCATCGCTGTTGCCGCCGAGCAAGTAGGGAACATGCGCCTCCATCCCTTTGGCAAACCCATCGGCAGCGCTACCGGTAATCATCTTGCCGTCGGCCATGGGGAGAATTTGCTCAGCCGCCCCGATGCCGGCGACATTGGCGGTGAGATCCGACCACGACAGCGCGCGCAGGGCTTTCACGGCTGCAGCATCTGACCCTTGAACCCCCGCCTTCTCGGCGAAGGTCACGCCGTTCTGCTCTACGGAACTGATCGGCCGTGCTGGGAGGCGGCCGAAGCCAGACTCCGACAACGCTTTGTTGAATAGCCCCTTGGCTTGCGGGGCAAGCATCAGATAGTTGACGGAAATGGCGCCTGCGGACTCACCGAAAATCGTCACGTTCCTGGGATCGCCTCCGAATTCCTTGATGTTGTCGGCAACCCAATTGAGCGCAGCGACTTGATCCATCAGACCATAATTGCCCAGCGGACCTTTGGGATTCTCAGCCGTCAGCGCAGGATGCGCGAACCAACCGGCGCGGCCCAGGCGGTAATTCACCGTCACCACCACTACGCCTTGGCGGGCGAATTGGCTGCCGTCGTAGGCAGAACCTGACCCGAAAACAAACGCACCGCCGTGGATCCACACCATTACCGGCAGCTTGGCGCCTCTCTTGGCGTCGGCCGGTTCATAGACGTTCAGGTACAGGCAGTCCTCAGCCTGCACGCAGGTGGAGGAAAACGCGTTCGCCGCGCGGATGCCCGACCATTTCGCGGGGAGCTGGGGCACGCGCCAACGCAAGTCGCCCACCGCCGGAGCGGCAAATGGCAGTCCTTTGAAGATCGCCACACCGTCTGCAACGATGCCCTGCGCTTCACCTTGCCTCACCTTCACGATCGGGCCATTGGCGGGCGATGCGGCGGCGGGGTCGACCTTCTGCGCCTGGGCAAAGAGTGCGGCACTGACCAATGTAAAGGCGATCGCTGCAGCGTGAGCGGCAAAACGAGGTGTCGACATGAAGCCCCCTGAGCTTTGGTTAAATCAACGATTCTAATTGTGAGCTCGTCGATGCGTCTCGGGTCGAGCGAGAACGAAGCATAAGCGAAGCGGCGCGAGGCGGCGAGAACTACTCAGGTTGACGGCCGCCGGGGGCGCTGCTTTGCTGAGACTGACTTAATGATCAACCGCCGCCGCTGCTTCGGATCGATGGGCGTCTTCGCCGACTTCAAGGCCAATGCCATGAGTTTTTTGACCGCAGGGCGTTCCAGGATTTTTGGATCGGTGAGAACGATGTGGCGGGCCTGCGTTCCGCTTCCCTTCAACACCTTGTCGGGATCTGGCAGCTTCGCACCCCGCAAGAAAAAGAGACTGACCCAGCGCGGGAAAACTGCAATCGAAAAAATGGCTTCCGAAGCTCGGTCGCTGGGCCCGAAGCCGATTGCCAGCGCATTGTAGTTGTCATAGACGATTTCAACCGCGCCCGGAAATTTCTTGCGAAGCCGGGCAAGGGCCACGCGAGCGGATGAGGCAACGCGTGGTTCGAATTTTGCGAGGAAGGAGCGCTGTTGCTGTGCGGGGGTTGGATCTGACATGGCTGGAAAGCGATTCTCGGTGATGATGATGGCCTTCACAAGCCGCTAGGCAACCTCATATTCGCTTTGCACCAGACCGCTGACGTACGTGCGCGTTGCAATATGCTTGAGAGGAATATCGCGCACCACGGCACCAAACAGCGAGACCATTGCATCCACGGTCGCCATAAACTCATCGTAGCCGTGGGGCTCGCCGCCACCCTCGGGGAGGAAATCAAGCGCGCCATCGGAAGGTCGCGCGGTCAGCTCGCCGGCTTGGGCCCGGCGATGAGAGAAACGTCCTGCGAAGCGTCTGCGCCCCGTTTGATCTTGAGCCGCAACGACTCTCCCACAGACTTCTGCATGGCCGCTTTGAGAGCATCGGCCTTGGCGCCGTCGACGGCGATTCCTTCGATGTCGACGATCATATCGCCCACGGAGAGGCCGGCTTTGGCCGCTGGCGAGCCCAGGAAAATCTTTTCGATCTTGATGGAGCGCAACTTGGGATCGAGGATTCCATCAGCATCAATGGACAGGGAAAAGCCAAACCAGCCCTTATCGACAGCCTGCGATGCCAAGGGCGAGAATAGGAGCGCCGCGGCGGCGAGAAATGCGAGTCGAGATCGCGTCACGGCGGACTACCCCTTTCTTGTTGCAATCTGCCAGGTATTGCCCCACGGATCTCTGATCATTCCGCGGCGGTCGCCGTAGGGCGTGTCCAATGGGGACTCAATCGACTGCGCGCCCGCCTCTATCGCGCGTTGCCAAGTGTCATCCGCGCTCTCCACATATATATAGAGACAGGCCGGCATGGGATCCCGCACGCCTGCATCGCTTATCATGATTATGGAATCGCCAAGCCGCAGCTCCGCGGGCGCCTGGGAGTGATACTGCCCCGTGGCGCCAAAGACATTTTTCACGAACTCGACCAGCTTTTGCGCACCATGCACGATGATTCGGGGTGTCACCGTATGCCATCCTGCAGGCTGGAAATTAGAGGGCGTCGCCATGTCTTCCTCGTCGGCCGAAATAATAGCCCGGGTCCGCGTTGGCATCAACGAGGCCATCCTGGCGAGCAACCACTGCATGCCGGCCAAATGCTGTTGGTCGTGACTGCAAAGGTTGTGCACGAGACCGCGTAGCGTGACGGCATGGCCCTCGAAATCTGCGGCTCGCAGGAGCTGTTGAGGTGTTAGTTTGCTGACGAGTTCGATGGTCTTCGCGCGGGCTTCACGGAACTGCGCAAAGACGACCGCTGTATCGGCAGCCGAATAACGGCGTTCTCGGGCCAGCGCTTCGCCGTCGAGCGAAGGTAGCAGTGGATTGAGCTCCTCGAGCGTGCGCCGCAAGCGCTCGTGATAGCCGTCGATTTCGATGTCCTTGACGTGACAAACCTGTTCGATCGGCGTGAAAGGTTCGCTCGGTACGCCATCCCATGACGCCGGGCGCCAATTCTTGTACTCATTGGGAACCAACGAATAATAGGCTTCGAGTCGATTGGGAAAGTCCGCGAGCGCGGTTAGGGTAATGGGATCCATGGTTCAGCGCCGTTGATGTCCTTAATATTCTGTCCCGCGGTCCAAGTATACGTTACCTTGCTGGCTGGCCTCGCCAGGGGGAATGGAGATGCAGATGCGTGGGATTATTTTCACAATTTCTCTGTGTGCATGCACGGTCACTGGTGCTTTAGCCGAAGCGGCTGAGCAAGCGTCGCCGCTGGTCATCACCAACGTGACCCTCATCAGTGGCACCGGCGCTGCCGCGGAATCCCACATGAACGTCAGGATCGAGGGCGGCCATCTCGTTGAGATCGCACGGACCTCCTCGAAAACGACCGCGGGCGATGTGAAGATCGACGGAACGGGAAAATTTCTCGTTCCGGGATTTTTCGACAATAACGCACACCTAACGGTGTACGGCCAGCCGGCGCGGCGGGACACGTCGGCAAAATATGGCGATCGCAATGAAGAGCTGGCGTTGGAATTCGCGCAGCGCACACTCAAATCGGGCGTCACCACGCTGGTCGACAGCTATGGCGTGTTGCCGCCATCTATCGTGGTGCGCGATCGGATCAACCGTGGTGAAGCGGTGGGTTCGCGGCTGCTCCTCGCAGGCAACATCTTAGGCTGGGGCGGTCCCTTTTCCATCACTTTCTCTTTGACCAAGGACGCGGACTTATCGCTGTTCGAGGAGAAATGGAACGATCTTTTGGCGCAGGGCATGGGCGAGGATTTGGCCGACATGACTCCGGAGGAGCTGCGCGTCGCGATGAATGGTTATCTCGACAAAGGCGTCGATGTCATCAAATACGGCGGCACGAGCCATTTCATGCGGCCTTCGCTCATCGGCTTCTCTCCGCGCCAGCAGTCAGTCATCGTTGCGGAAACTCACAAGAGGGGCAGGCCGGTGCAGACGCATGCGACCAGCTCTGAAGGACTGCGCTTGGCGGTCGAGGCGGGAATCGATCTCATTCAGCATCCAGAAATGATGAGCCGAGATTTACCGGACGATCTCATTCAATTGATCATATCCAAGAAAGTATTCTGTGGCATGCGGGCAAACCTGATCACGGGCGATGCGTGGCTCCATCATCAAGCGCAGCGCGCCGAAGTGGAAGCGCACATTGCCAAGCTACAACCTGCCACCACGAGCGCGGAACATTGGCGACGGTTGGACCTGCTACAAGAAACATTCGACATCCAGCGCCGCAATGCGATTCGACTGATTTCGGCGGGCTGCAAGGTGACCCCGGCGACTGACAGCTACCTGGGTGATGCGCCGGAATTTCGGCGGGTGGTCAAGACAGAAGAGCTCGAGCCGGGCAGCGGCACTATTCGAGCAATTGAGGGATTCGTCGAGTTGGGGATGACGCCGATGCAGGCCATCGTTGCCGCAACGGCGAATGGCGCGGGCGCTGCGTTCCGCTTGCGGGATTTGGGAACCATAGAGAAAGGTAAAGTGGCGGATCTCGTACTGCTCGAAGCGGATCCGCTCGCGGACATTCATAACATCGAAAAGATAAGCGCCGTCGTGGCCCAAGGCAGGATCGTGGATTTAGGCAGCTTGCCGGAGCACCCGATTTTCTTTAAGAAACCTTGAACTCGAGGTGCTGGATGTCATCACTCGAACCGAATTTCCATTTCGTAGCGATCATCAGTGTTCGTAGGTCCTGATTTCGATCAGATGCTTGTTGGGGTCGTTGAAATAAAGAGTGGGAGCGATCCCGCGCGCGCCCGACTCTTGTCCGGGAGAGGTGTTGAGGCCAACTGAATCGAACGTTGGGCCAAACGCGATTCCGCGAGTCTTCATCCGCGCAAATATGTCTTGGAACTCGCGCTTCGACACGGAGAACGCGTAGTGCTCAAGACCTGGCGTGCCCCAGGGCGCCAGTTGCAGCTGACAGTCAGGCCCTACCTTGAGGACGGTGAATGGGCCGTCGACACCTTCCAAGGTGAAACCCATCACCTCGGTGTAGAAAGAGACACTGGCTTCGAGGTCGTTGACCTTGAGGATGATGTGATCAAGCGACGCCATCAATCCCACCGATTGGCATTTTTGGGGAAACCCGGACGCTGCACTCTAACGATGCAGAAACGTTGACCGGTCGGTGCCTCCAAGACGACCCAGCGTTCCAGGCGGTCCACTACCCTGGCGCCGAGCTTTTCTAAGCGGCTCACCTCGGCGGGAATGTCATCGGTCTCGATGTCGATATGCACGCGGCTTTCGTGACCCACGCGCTGGATCTGCACAATGGGCTCATCGGGCTGGGCCTCGAGCATGCGGTAATTGCCGCCGCTTCCGGGATGTTCGGCATCCACGCCGCGACCCAGCGCTTTGCCCCAGAAGTCGGCGGCTTCATCAACATTGGACGTTTTGCAGTCGATCAACACGGCGCATAGCCGGGAATGGTGCATAGGCGTCTCCTAATGGAATGATACCAATCTAGCACTCACGCGGGTTTGGACGATCGGCCGGTGAGCTTCATGCGGGTTTGTCGCCGCGCAGGTCCAGCGCCATGTAACTTGTTCCCGCAATCGGATTGTGGCAATAGGCGGCGATCTCCACGAAGCCCATGGAGCGATAGAGAGTCTGCGCCGCGGTCATCGTCGGAAGCGTGTCGAGCAGGAGCCTGCCATATCCGGCGAGACGCGCTTCTTTCATCAGCGCTTGAGTCAGCAGACGACCGAGTCCCGATCCGCGGCCGGCAGACCGCACATAGAGACGTTTCATTTCGCAATCTGTGCTGAGTATAGGACGTAGAGCGACCACGCCCAGTACGGTGTGTTCGTTTGAGGCCAGCAGTAAGCGGCCAGCCGGTCGAGCGTAGTTACCGGGCAGCGAAGCCAACTCCTCTGCGAACCCCTGAAAGCAAAGATCCACTCCGAGGGCGGATTGGTACTCTAGAAAGAGCTCGCGCACTTGCACGATGTCGGTTTCGGTCTTTGCCTCGCGAATGGTGTACATCGGCGGACGCTCAGGCCCTCAAGGAATGACGCTGTGAAACAGAATGAGTATCATCGATATCAACGTATGAATAATAAACTAAAGAACTTCAGGTTGCGCCCCGAGGACTTTTCGGTCTTCGGTAGCGGTCTGACACGACCGGAGTGCGTGCGAGCTGATAAGGATGGCGTTTGGGCGTCCGACGATCGTGGCGGCATCGCGCGAGTAACGCAAGATGGAGTTGCGGAACTGCGAGGTGAAGGTGTTTACGAGCCCAACGGGTACTCGCGAACCCCAGACGGGACTTTCATAGTTGCGGGCCTGAAAGACAACAAGGTTTTTCGCATTGATGGCTCCGGCCACGTCGACGTGGTGCTTGATGAGTTCCAGGGTCGGCCGCTGGGAACGGTCAACACGGCGTGGGTCGATATTGAAGGTCGGATCTGGGTATCCATGATGACGCGGCAAGAACGCTGGTATCAGGCGCTCAATACCAAGCCGGACGGCTAAATACTTTTGATCCAGCACGGGCAAGCTCGAATCGTGGCCGATGATCTTCACTTGACGAATGAAATCAAGGTTCATCCGAACGGCCGGTATCTTTATGGCGTAGAGACTCTGGGCAAGCGGGTTTTTCGATTTCCTATCGGCGCGAACGGCGATCTCGGGCGGAAGGAGATATTCGGTCCTGCGGATTTAGGTCACGGCGCCCTGCCCGACGGTTTTATTTTCGATCAAGAAGGCAACGTTTGGGTGACCATCGTATCGCGCAATGGCATCGTGGTAGTCAGTGAAGGGGGCGAGACTCATACGGTTTACGAGGAACCCAATCTAGAGGCGGTCGACGCCATGGTGACGGCCATGCAGCAAAAGACGGTGAGCGCTGAACACCTGATAGCTTGCGCCGGCAAGAAGCTGAACCTGCCCACAAGCTTGTCATTCGGCGGCACGGACAGGCGGACCGTCTACGTCGGGAGCCTGGGCTTAGCGCACCTTCTGACCTTTAATTCACCCGTTCCCGGTCTGGCGATTTACTAAGATTCGGTTTTGATCAACTGCGCCCAAGCTTCTTACGATACGTACTCACGCGTCCTGTTTCCTCGAATCCTGAACGCAGGTGGGCGACGTGGCTAACATCGTTGTCGATGTCGGTATCCGATCCAAATCCCGTGCAACCCTGGCGGGTCGCCCACAGTTCGGCGGCTTGGATGAGCGCTCTGCCAATTCCTTTTTGCCGGGATTCTGGGACGACATACCAGCCTTCTAAGTAGGCGACGCGATCGGTATAGCAGCTGTCCACGATATTGCGGATTGAAAGCTCCGCAAATCCGACCACTGCCGCACCAGCGTCAGACGCCAAAAACACTTCCGCGGGTTCGCGCCGGTCACCGGAGAAGTATCGGTCGATATCCTGCTGGTGTTGAGCGAGGCTGCCATCCGGCCAGAGTTCGTGTCGCATGCGGCGCCATTCGTTGGAATCCGCTGCTGTAACCGATCGGATCGTTGTCATGCGGGCGAGTCGGCGTCCCCCAAAGGATTCGCCGCAAACCATTCCACAATGCCCGGCAACTTCAATTCAAAGCCCCCTGGAACGTTAAGACTGATGAATCCGCACCGGGCGGACCCGTGATTCTCGAAATAGTGCGGCGTACCGCCGGGGATCAGCGCATACGAGCCCCGAAACGCGTGGGACCACTCACCGTCGATCGCGATGCTGACCGTTCCTTCAAGAACGTAGAACACATGATCCTCGGGGTGCGCGTGGGATCCGGGGCCTTTGGTATTGGGCTCGAGCCACCACTCGCTAACGGAGTAGCGGGAATCTGTTTCTGCAGTATCCGCTACAAAGATGGCGCGCATTCGACCCATTGAGTACAAGCGTCCCTGACCCGGCGCCAGGATTAGCGCCTTTCTAACCAGCGGAGTTGCAGAGTTCATATTTCACTCCCGAGTTCAGACATCGCCGTCGATCATGGGGGAGGCCGCAAGGTCACGCGCCACCCAAGTTCGCTCTTCACCACGAGCAGATCCTCGATCGATTTCGCACCGTCCGGAGATACGCATCGTTGCCTCAGCTCAACCAAGCCGGGCGCGATCTGCATTTTCCCCGCAAACGAACACTTCAGATGAACGAAGTCTGGAAAACCATTGGCGCGAAGCTCATTTCGAAATGCGAGCTCTCGTCCTTCGGCGGCTTGCTTAACCATTGCTGGATCGTTCGCCAGTGTTGGATTGATCTTTTGGAGCATTTGTCGCCCCTCTTCAACGAAATCCATCGCTGCGACAGCGCTATCCGCATTCTTTTGAGCATAAGCTTGCTCTAGGGCCAGCACGGCATCCTCAGGTGCGTCAAAACCGCCGGCATTTGCCGCAAATGCCGTGAGCACAAGAAAAAGCCATGGAAAAGTCGACGACACTAGGCGTGGGACTGGAACCGGCAAGTGACACCTAGCGTTCTGTGGGCCTGGAGAATGGCTCGCCCTTAATGTAGCAAGCCAATACCAATATCAACGTCATGCCTGCCAACGCCAGCGTGAATACGAGCGGCCGCCCCGGCATCAGCTTTACCGCTGCAACCGCAAGCATAGCGAGCCAGATAAGAAAGAACACCCAACCTTGCCATGAGCATGGGAGTCCCCACCCCCAACCATATCGCTTCGCTCGAAACCAGTAGTGATTTTTTGCATTCATTGCGGCATAAACGGCGAGATAGGAGACCCACCGGCGCCGAGGCGCGCCTTGATATCCATGTAAGCGACATCGACTAGATCGCCAAGGGCTGCGGCGTTGACCTCGCGTCCGGGTTTCAATTTCACGTGCCGCATACGTTTGCCGTTTCCCTCCAACAGGCCTGCGGGGTCCGCGAGCAATGCGCCGTAGAAGAAGCCGACATTGACATGACTTTTGAATGAGTTGACGTAGCCGAACGGCGCATCTTCTACACACGCGACAGGGCAGCCATCGTGCACCGTCTCTAGAACGTCGTCACCGCATACCCTCATCCGCAAAAACCGCTTTTGAGCAATGGACTGCAGCTCCACCAGGCCCCCTGCTAACCAGAGGTCAACGGCCGGTTCCCGTTTTACCGCTCCGGTCACTCGGAAAATGTCCACCATACCGACCAAACCGGGGAGGTCCAGCGCGACGCGCGGAGGGCTATGCCTGCGCATAAGCTACCGACGAGGCTCAGCGACGCACCGGTGCGCCGACAGCAAGCGAAGCCACTGCATCCAGATCTTTGTCCCCATCCGGCCCATCGAAAACGCACCCCTCCACGATCGCTCGAAGTTCGCTAGAGCGGAACTCTAGCCCATCTGCGAAGATAGCTCGGCATGAGAGCCACCGCTACACCGTCGATAAGCGTATGAGCCAGAATACAGGCGCCCAGGTCACGGCTCAAAACGAACAATACAGTCACCGCGCCGCCGGCGACAGCGACACTGATTAGGTGGCTCGCGTGCCAGTTCAGGTGCGCGAGAGTAAATACGAGCAACGAGACTGACGCGGCGACCGCGACGCCTCCGAACATAACCTGGCCCATGCCGATCGCGTAACCTCGATACAAAATCTCTTCAGTTACGCCGGCCGTTACCACCAGAAACAATTTATGAAGGGGCGCCAGCACTGTAACGCGGGCGAACATAGCGATGTCTGCGTTTGGCAGTCCCATTGCCCGCCGAATGACGCCAATTGCTGCGAATAACAAAAGCGTTCCCACCGCGGTAACTACGCCGAGAACGAGCGTCTCGATTGAGACGGGGCGAATGCCGAGTGACGCGATTCCATTCGGCCAATTTGTGGCAGCCAGAAGAACGCACAGTGCGGCTAACAGCCATCCGAACAGGCGGGGCACAAATGAAAGCGTGTCACGTCCCAGCACCCTATATACCAGCAGAACCAGAGGCCATCCGAATAGG